>ENA-ORXR01001568-ORXR01001568.1-marine-metagenome-genome-assembly--contig:-NODE-1568-length-23982-cov-17.052792_pt1 | contig 23982 bp, 29 predicted proteins | sample MGYA00237866_ERZ511479 | MGnify/ENA metagenome assembly ERZ511479 | reverse complement strand
TTCTTTTTTCCTGCCTGTTGTCCGTTTTCTTGGCGTCCTGGGTGGTGCGCAGGTGTATGCATGCCTTCAATAGTGGTCGTCTCGGCGTGTATGTGGTTGTGGGCAGTAGGGCTGATGAAGCGTAGGAAAAAAACAGCCCGGACGCAGAGTCAGCAAGCCTCTAGAACGACTGCCGGCAGGCCCGAAGCGTAGCGCCCACAAATTCGGCAGGACGCATCTCTGCGTGACACGTACCGTTGTCGGCGCGCGATACGATTCAATGGAATCGTCGGCTACGCTTCAAGTCCTGTGCATTTGCACTCCGTCTGGACTGGGCCCCCACAGAGCCCTTGAAGGGGGGGTGTATGATAACCACCCCCCCTCCCAGAGGCATCATTGGCCAGTGTCACAGTACATGCACGTCTTAGAACGCGAATAATCGCTGGTGTACTAGTTTGGAAGAACACTATGGGGAAACAAGGCAAGTACTCCCGCGAATATGCGTACTGGGCCCATTTCACCTCAATGTGAAATGCGACGCGCTGTACTGGCCAGTACGCCCAAGTACAGTGGTACACTTTCCCGACGATCTCGTCAGGAAATTCTCACCTCATCCGTACTTGACTTTTCGCTATTGACAAGAGCCCGGTATGCAATTCAAATTCTTTGACACGGATTGTATCGGAGTACTGAAGAAGTCCCACATTCCACCAACCCCTGGTGCACGCCTCTTGGCGGCTGATGGGACCGCACGCACGGTGTGTCCGCGCGAGACGCAACCCCTAGACGTGAAGCCGTTCCGACCCCGCCTGTTGGAAGCCCCCTCTCGCGTATAGCGCCCACGATTCCACGGCGGGGCGCCTGAGGGGGAGACTTGGCGGCATCTAATGTGCTGTACAAGTCTTTATTGACCTTTGCGTGACCATACCGACGATGTAGTACAGACAGGCATCGGATTCATTTGTAATGGACGTTACATTGCAGGTTTCTTTGGTTTGTCGATCTGCATAGTAAGGGGGGGGCTGGATCGTGAATCCGACGGCGCTACAGCATCCCGCCGTCGAAAAAGGAACGTCGCTGCCGCTTTTCATGACAAAGCGAGGCACAGCCATCAGAAAAGAAAGACTAATACTACAAGAGACGCGCGCACCACTCGCACCATTCATACGGCCAGTACCTACTGCCGAGGCGTGCGCTCGGTGTACGCTGTAAGAATAAAAAAACCCGCCGGGCGGACATCGTTCTCGATTACGGCGCTTTCCGTGCAGCGCGTCTCTCGTCACGTATACGATGCAATGCTGACCGCCGGCGGCGGCGACGGCGCCGGTAGACGGGGGGTGGGGGGACGCAACGTTCTCGCGGGCGCTGCTGCGCCTCCTCAGTGCCGACTATTACCGGTACGGGGCGCGGTGGGGGCTCATTTCCGGTGACGCCTTTCCTGGCCGCCAGGGGGGGCTCTGGATCTGTGACCTCTCCGTCGTCATGTCTGCAGCCTAAATGGCGTCCTGGCCGGCCACTTCGCTGGCAAAAGATTTTAGAGCGCCCAAGCTGCATGAGTTAGTGCTTGCGCCGTGTGCAGCGCCGGCCGTCACTGCGGAGTGCGCGATGGTCTCTGATGCCGATCCTTTTACTTCGGAGGGCGGGGGGACAGCACCACCACCCTCCACGTGCTTGGGCACACGTTTGTGGCCGGGACCGGCCGGTTACGCCGGATGTGCCACCTGCACCTCCCTGAAACCTCTTCTTTCCCCCGCCCCTGTGGGTGCGGTCTCGCCCACTTCCGTCGGCGGCTTTTGTTTCGAGGGGCGCTTGTGGGGCTCGCTGTTGTCGCGCCTGTTTGCGGGTCTACCCCCTGATGCTCCTCCTGTCCTGTCGCAAGCGCCGCCTTGACCGACATTCAATCGTAATCACCAGGCCTGTTGAGCCCTCTCGGAGAGAGGCACTCGGGAGGAATAAGTAGAAGACACCGCTTCCGCTGTGGAAGGCTTCGGCCACGGACTTCTTGTCGAAGAAAGCGTGCGTTAGAGGGTTGGTATCAGGACACAAGTACCCGTGCGATTGGGGAGGCGCACGCGGTGTGGTGGCAGCGGGGGCGGGAAAATGAGGTGGAACGTGGTGGTCAAATGGGTGTGCCAATGCAGTCGGTCGTAGGGGGTCACATAAGAGGGAATGTTCACAGAGAGGAACGCGCAAAACGACGTGCGCGCGCCACACGAGCTCACACGCGGGTGAGAGCCCCACCAGCCGGCATGAAGATGCCACGATGAGCATGGACAAGGGCCCAGACCTGCACGGTAGCGCGTGCGGAGGGAGCACAGGACAACAGCAAGCGAACGCGAAACGAGAACGCTCCTCTATACTGTGAAACCTGGTCAGAGAGCGGCAGTCTGCGAGCGCAGAGCCACATCGCATGAATTCGCGTGCACTATGCCTCCGCCCCCCCCGCATACGAGCGGCGCGTGCGCAGGGGTGGGTGTATCGTGCAGTAAAGGTACATAACCCGCGCGGCGCCGCTCGAGCGGGGTCTCGGCGCGCGCCCGCCTATGGTACACTGCTCGCTGTGTTCCCAGAAGGGGGTTGCGGGACTCACACGCGAACCGCCCGCACGCATTCTGTGCGCACACAGTTCAGTGTGCAGATGGTTCCTGCGCAGAACCTGTCTGGAGCTGCCGCTGGAGAGTGCGGCATGCAGCCGCAGACACAGAACTGTCTCGTGATGCGCCCTGGAGTGGTTTTCGTCACTACACTTTTTGGGTCGCCACGGTGGCCGTGCACGCCGTGGTCGCTCAATCATGCAATCGCGCGTTGTCTGGCTGCGCGCACGTGCAGCCCCCGTCGGGCAGCCGAACCACCACCAGCTGGTAGACTTGCGGTCAGCACCTCTGCGCAAGAATCTGATCCCATGGTGTCAGAGGCCTTGGAATGACACGGCCTTCTCACTTGTCAAATTTCACCTCTCCGCAGCGTCCCCCGTGGCATGCCGAGCGTAGAAATTGGACAGAACAGTAGTTCCCAGATCAATAGACACCAGCATCACGCAGCGTCGGAGTCTCTGATACAGTATGGATGATAAATGACTGCACACCAGCAGCAGCTCTAGTTCAGAAATTCGCATGATCATCGTACTTGCTGATGTGCTCATTTGGCCCTCATCAGGGTGGTAGCGGCTCACTGAGGTTGTTGAATCATCCTAGTGATCGTGCCCGAATGCGCTGGGGGCGTGGCCGCTCCTGAGTTCATCAAATTGCTTCATTATCAATATGGAGAGAACCGCGCCCGGACTTGGCCGTGTGAGCTTGATTCTCGTTGTCTTAGCCGTGGGACATGCAACCCCGACAAAATATTTATGTCGCTAGATCCCCGATCTGCCATTCCACGTATTACGCTGCGATTTGGATGAGGTAATACACTGTGTCGCGCCCGAATCGCCTCGATGTCGCCAAGTAAGCGCGATGGAAGAACCACCGACGATGCGGACGTAGACATGGCTGCCAGCGTGTTTTCTTTTGTATTGCAGTCGGGGGTTCGGTGCTTGACCATTGTTTTGTCTGGCTCGAGCCCGGTGCTGCTTTTTCAGCTCTTCTGTGCCCCGATGTCCCTGAGCCTGCAGTGGTCAATGCTTACGACGATGGCGGCGTGGGTCAGCAGTGTCTTCATCGAGAACGCATCCGAGGCAGCTGCGGGAGCGTCCTCAGATGTCCCGGTGGCGTAGTGATAGCTTTTATCTTGTGACTTCGAGCTCGGCCGACACACACGGTCCGCGTGTGTTCGACTTCGTTCTTCCATGTCACTTAACACTTCCGCCGGAGTCGAGGGCAATCGCTTAGAAACTCATCCTTGCTAGATCGCCCGGGCGCCGTCTCACGGCCGCCCGTTCCACCGACCGCACGCAACTCTCCAAAAAGGATCCCGCTACAAAAACCGTGGCGTTCTGGTTGAGTACCCGTGCCAGGCCTCGAGTCCCTGCTCGTAGAAGAGCCCCAAGGACCCATACTTGTCCGGCCAATCAGCAGCGTGACATGCGAGTACATGGAGCTTGGGCGTGATGCTTGCCCACTCGAAGCTGTAACGGAGGAGGTCCACACAATCGGCTGCTTGCCGCCGGAGAGTGGACCGTTCGTCTGCCCCGAAGAAACCTGCTCGGTTCAATACCGGCAGCAGAGCGGTCCATAACTCACACGCTTGCCGATTGTCCGCCGCACGCGCGGGGGGCACGAAACCCTCCAGCACGTCACAAACGGCTGCGAGGCGCCTCCCAATCTTGTGGCACGCCTTTCCCTCGAACGTGCCTCCCCAATAGGCGGCCGTAGATACGCCCACGTCCTGACGGAGCGCGCCAGCAAGCGCCGCCGCATCCGCCTTCGCCCGCTCCGCGCCCGCATCAAATGCAACCGCCTCCGCCCCCAGCGACAGCATCCACGGTCTCATGCCTTGTGTACTGTGCAAGGGCATCGGAACAATATCCTCGGGTGCAAACACCATCAGTGGTCGACGCTCGTAGGACAGGGTGCTAGCGGCCGCCGGGGGGTCCACCATCGTCGCCAGAGGCCGGTCGACATGGTGCCGCCATTTCCTGTTCGTGTAGGAGTGTGCGGGGCATGCGTGCGGCGCGGCAGCCGTCCTTCATAGTTCTATAATTGGCATATCTCGGAAGGAGCCTCTTGCTGATGGCAGACGGTCGCGCGAGGCAGCAGCAGAATACGCACGGAAAGCGGCAGCTAGCCCCTGCGTGTCCGTCAAATGAGTTGGTGAGTGCGTAGTCCCCCATCAGGATCAGGTGCACTGCTCGCGTGACGCCCGCCACGGTTATTCCGCTGGTCCGTTGTTCCTCTGGATCAGGTGCAAACAGCTTTGTCATAGCTGCCAACGAGCGGTAGTCGTCCTTCTCGCGAGGGAAGACCCCAAGAAGGATTGCGTTGTCCCGGCTGCATGTATGAGGCTGGTTGATACACGCGAGGATGGCCTTACACTAATTCTGTCGACAGCTCTTGTCGAGGCCGAAGAACAGCACAATCTCCCCGGCTGGATGTCCTTCAACGGGCCGCTCGATGAACTGGTTGCAGGTCAAAAGATCTGCCACCAGGGCCTCGACAGCTGCCCGTACGCTCACCAGTGTGGCCCCCACAGGCGTAGAGGTCACGCGGTTGCGAAGCTCGGAGAAGGCCGCCCGGCCATCAGCGTGCATCTCCGCCGCACTTGCAAGCCCTCTCAGAGACCCTCCCATGAGGCGGCGGATCCACTGCCAGGTCTCAGAGGAGATACTATGTGCGACGACAAAGTGTGTCTGCAAAAGCACGGGAAGCGCCGCAGAGGCCCCCGATGGGACCACTGCCATCATGCCAGCGTCCTGGGCCCGCTGACACACGTCACCAAGGATTTTCTCCATAGCCGCCTCGTTGTCGCGGCACAGTCCTGCGACGGCCGACGACGCTTCAAGGGACCGTCGACGGGCACGTCTCGGGCCCACGGTCGCCTTGTGCGGCACTGTCTCTCGGGTGTAGAGAATATCTCGTCCGTTACCCGACCTGGACCGGAATACCTTCGGCCTTTCAGCCACGATATTTGCGCTCACAATGGCATCGACAGACCGCCTCTGGGCCTCGCCAAGAGAGCCTCAGGTGGCCATCACAGTGGCGATGGCCAAATCGACGCTGGGCCCGGCAGCACGCGCCTCAAGGCCTGCCCCGCTGCCAGTGGGTGCCCCCGATGCGACGAAGGCACTGACCACCGTTGCCGCCGCGGTGGCCCGTGCACAATCTCCATCCGCATCCAGCGCCCGGCCGAGGCCACTCCCTGTCGGACCAGTGGCTGCGACGGCTGCGGTGCCCGTCGACGCACGCAGTGCCGGTTCCCCGGCCACGCTCCCAGTCAGGGCAGGTCCCTCCACACACGCGAGCGAGAGGGGCACATCCGCGCCCTGGGGCGCAGCTGGACTTCCCGACCTAGGAGCCCCAGGCTTTGGGCACGCAAGCAGTCCGGCCGAAGGGGCTGCAGAGCGATTGCGCTTCTCCGCCAGTGCGCGACATTCTGGGCACACCGACTCGCGATCGAGGCGAGGAAGCCCGGCTTGCTCGGCCACTTTTGCCCCTGACCACAGGAAAGGCATAATTCCAGGTGATGGGTGCGCAGTTGGTGCCTTGTTTGTGGAGACTTCGTCATGAATCTTGGACGCACACATGACGCGCGGCTTGGGCGCCGTGGCGGGGTCGCGACGATAGCATGCACTGCATGAGCCCCTGTGCACCCCTCTAGGATCCTTCCAGCCCGCTACTTTGCACGGTCGCTGAGGAATTGCGTCGAGAAACACGTGCTGGGCAGCGTTCGTCAACATCCCGGCTTCCCGCCGTGCCACCAACGCCTCCGCCGCCGCGTTAGTGCGCAGGAATGCTTGGTGACATAATACACACACGAATGCGTGGTCCTGCGGAGAGAAAAGAGCGAGCAGAGCAGCCGAAGCGGCGTCGCTGTAGAAGGTCAGACACAAACGCCATACATGATTGCATCATGCAAAAGCACCAGACAGCTCCAACGACCAGACTGAAAATGTCAAGGTCAGCACAGCGGACCCACCCTGGGCCTCTGGTACCCCACGAGTTCCTCTCTCACATGCAGTAAAGAACAGGGAAAATGGATGCTGCTTTTGTATTGCTTTTTTGACAAACGTGAACGTACCACTGGGAGCCAGGCGAAGGAGGAGGTAGGCTGGCTGACGACGCCATGCCGGTGGGGTCACCAGGCGTGGAAAACCCGACTCAGATCACGAGGGGTACAAAGACATCGCCGTGGCAGCCGCAGAATCACTCTGCTGCTGAACATAGATGGGGGCAGAGGGGGGGTGGCGGCTCGTAGGCGCGCGTCTTGGTTGCTGCACCGGCGGTGCAAGACGTGTGTGAAAGGCAGAAAATGTTCACGTGGCGACAGTAATGGTGAAACGTGTCCCGATCCCAATGTCCGCCCTTAACTGGGGGAGGCCCCAGGCTCTTGGGACGAAAGCGGTCCGATTGAAAGTGTTCCAGCGCGGTTGCGCTTCTCCGCTAGTGTGCCTTAGGCCGGGCGCACGTTCTAGCTTCCGAGGCGGGGCATCCCGGCCTGCTCCGCCGCTTTTGCCCCCGAACACAGAAACGGCATACTGCCAGGCGACGGGTGCGCAGTTGGTGCCTTGTTGGTGGAGACCTTCATCAATGATATTGGATGCGCACATGAGGCGCAGCTTGGAAGTCGTTGCGGGGGCGCGACGATAGCATGCACTGCAGGAGCCCCTATGCACCCCGCTGGGATCCTTCCACCTGTTACTTCGCACCGGCGCTGGGGTATTGCTTTCAGAAACGCGTGCGGAGCGGCCTTCGTGAACATTCCGGCGTCCCGCAGTGCCAGCCACGCTTCCACCGCCGCGTTAGTGCGCAGGCATACTCGATTAAACAACACGCACACGAGTGCGTGATCCTGCTGAAGGAAGAGAGCGCGGAAAGCGGCCGAAGCGGCGTCTCTGTGAAAAGACAGACACGAAAGCCATACACAAACGTACAGTGCAGCAGCACAAGACAGCCCCGACGACCAAACAGAACCTTTCGATGTCAGCACAGGGGACCCAAGTGAGGCCTAATGTACCCGACGAGTTACTCTCTCACGTGCAGTAAAGAACCGAGAAAGAGGAAGCTGCTTTGTTATTGCATTTTTGACAAACGTGCACGTATCACTGAGAGCAAGGTCTTGGAGGACGTAGGGTGGCTGGCGATACCAAGCGTGTTGGACCACCTGGCGCGAAAAAATCTACCTGGATCACGGGGGGTACACACATATCCCCGTGGAAGCCGCCGACTCGCTCTGCCGCTGCGAACAGATGGGGGGAGCGGGGGGGCGGCGGCTTGTAGACGCGCGTGTTTATTGCTGGACCGGCCGTGCAAGTAGGCTGCGAAAGGCAGAAAGTATTCAGGTGGCGACTGTCATGAAAAAAAGTGTCCAGATCCGAATGTCCGCGCATAACTGGGGGTGAATGGGAAATGCAACATGGGGTCACAAAGAAGAGGTGTGAGAAGTCAGGCTCGTTGCCCACTCCGGGGTTCTTGACAGAAGGTCACGTAGCTCATACAAAACAGTGCATTCTCATTACAATCGACTGTAAAATATCGTTGGCTGGAAAGTAGAACTTTAGACGGAGAGGACTTGACTTCATGCATCGCTTAAAATTTAAAAGTCATCCACTTGGACCTTTTTGTCATTTTCTCTGACTCAATCAACTGTCTAACAGCGACTGCGGCCGCCGTTGTCGCGGCTGTTACTGTCACTCCCACCAGCTTCCCCTCCGTCACGCGAACCCACCGTTCTCTGCTGCGGCGTGAATGCTACTACGGTTCTCCCACCCACACCATCCCCGCAGTAGCGGCGAATCCCGACGCGCTTCGGCTCCCCCTCCCCCTATCACCTCTTCTCCCCCAAGGCGGCCTTGGGGCCATACCTCCCGCGGTAGAAAGCCCCCACAGAGCGGCCGCTGCCATACTTGGAGACGATGGCCTGATCACCCCCGAACCCCATGGCGGAAAAATGGACGCAAGGCCAGCATCGCCAAGACGGATTACACAACTGTTCTGGGTGGCCGCGGAACGTGCTCACACTGCAAAGTGATCGTTAAGACGAAGCAGCAGAGCGGAACGATCCTGTCTCAGCAACTTTTTGTCTGCCGGCTGGCGCCGCCGTCTGTGCGGCGAATGGCGTGGGACGCAATGCAACCGTTCTTGAACAGCGTCTCCTCCTTACATGCGGGCACGATTGAGTTGTAAGTAGTGCGCTTCTATGTCTCCAACCGCGTGCGTTTTCTGGTGGTGGACAGCTCGACCTTCATAGAGATGATAAGGGCGCTGCGCCCTGCCTTTGTCGAGCGAACACTCGTGCCGAACCGCAAGAATGCTGAAGGGCCCGGACTTACCACCCTGTACAGCGAGACGCGAAAAGAGGTGCTCAGCTTTCTTCCTGCCTAGGTCGTGCTCTGAAACGTCATCTGCGTCCTCGACACGTGGGAGAGCGTCAAGCACCACCATATTGTGAACGTCCTGGTGGTGGTGGGTGACAAAGTCGTCTTTTAGGACTCTGTTTATTGCGGGGACGAATGCCAGGATGTTTCCGGGGAGGCGCGATTGGTGCAGGAGAACATGGGCCAGTACGAAGGTATGAAAACGTTCAAAGTGTTGGCAACCGACAGTACGGCATCCTGCGTGGGTACTCGGCGGCTGATCTCAGTGGAGAATCCCGGTCTCGTCTCTCTCAGAGACTAGGCCTACGTGGCTACCTTCTCGTCGGAGAATTGTACAAGTTATCGTGGATGAAGGGCCGGGCGTCGACGGAAACGGTGGTGTCGATATGTGTGCGGCCGCACTACCGGATCTTGGCTGCGTACGACGCGGCCAAGGACCTGTAAAATAAGTCGCTTCCGGAAGACGCGGCTGCCAAGGTTCAGACGGCAGTGTCATACGTGACACCCAGCGTGACGCGGTGCCCGTACAACCTCGACTTCCTGGCGGCACGCGCGCGCCACAAACCTGCCTCGAGAAAATTGTTTTAGTTGAACAACTGAGCGGAGCTCCCTCGTCTCGTCAAGCTAAGGAGCTAAAGTGCTCGGTGGGCGCTGGACAATATTCTTTGAGTCGCTGAATAGACGGCCGACGCCAGGGAGTGGTCGACCGCACGCCTCATCTTGGACCCTGTGCGCGCGTACGTCTGGCTGTTTGACGGCGAGTCGGATCTCTTTTTGCTCGTGTTTCCGGCCAGGAGGCGCCTGCAGAGCGATATCACGGCAATGGCCGAGGAGATGCGCTCGGAGGAGATGGTGTGCACGGCCTTGGCCGACGTTCTCCCGTCAATGGTTGTTTTGAACGCCGTGCGGACGCGTGTTCACCATCCAAAGGACACATAGCGCGGGCTCTGCTTCTGGAGGAGATCAAGTACCTGTCAGCCGCGCTGCACCCACGTGTTTTTGACTCGCAGGCCAGCGATGTGGGTGAGGACTGCGAGCGCGGCTTCCAAGTCATGCGTACCTTCTTCATCCGCTCCCGTGATGTCTTCAATCCCAAAAGGCTACATGCGATGGGGGATGACGAGCACATGGAGCGGATCCGCGCTCAGTTTTCTAAGTACACGGCCCTTTAGGGGACATTTGCGCGTGTTGCCGCTGCTTCTCGCGAGCCGGGCGCGCCGCTGGACGTGGCCCAGGTGATGAAGTCGGTCTGGCACTTTTGGGGCTTTTGGTCCATGTACCGTGGAAGCGCCGAGGCACTGCGCCACGTTTTCATGGCTTTGACGGGCATGGTGCCCTCCTCCTGCTCGGTTTAGCGCTCCTTCTCATTGCAGAGGTCCATCCACTCGCGGATGCGCAACAGACTGATGCACGAGAACGTCGCCCAGTTGACTTTTGTGCACACCAACATCATTTTGCTGGGCCGGGGTGACCGGGATATTGAAAACCTGGACTTCTTGAAGTCGGTCATGGTAGACGCGGGCGACGATGAATCTGATGGGAGCAACGACTGGGAGAGGAACGTGGGTGAAAAGACGGTGTAGCATATTACAATTTTCTGTATGCGTGTTTTCCCTTTTGAAAAGTTAATGTCAACACCTCCCCCCGCCCCCGCCCCATGGAAAATGTGAGCGCCACCTCCACCACGGACCAGCGGCGCCAAAAGGGGGGAGTGCTGGCATGCACAGGTCGCGCCCCCGCTGAAACAGGCGCCCAGAGCGACGCGCTCTGCCTGTTTTTCGCCAAAAGGGGGGAGGGCCGGCATGCACAGGTCGCGCCCCCTCTGCAACAGGCCCCCAGAGCGACGCGCTCTGCCTGTTGTCTGTGACCGCCACGGTAGGGTTGGGCTCAGAGCACTAGGAGGCGGAGTTTACAGGGACGAGACCGGTAGCGACGACACCGTCGGTGGGATTCTTCGCGCCCGCCGGGGCCGTCGCCAAGACCGGCGGCGACGGCGAGAGGGCGACCTTCGAGAGTGGAAGGTGGGCCGGCGCCCGCTGACGGTGGGCGACGTCGTGCAGCGCAACGGAAAGGTCAGCCCCGCGCCGTCCGGCTCGGCAGCCAGGAGCGCCCTCAGCAGAAGCGGCGGAAAAGCGGCGACGTCGGAGAGCGGAGGCTGCCCGTCCGACAACGGCGAGGCGCATCTGTCGGCGGCGGCGGCCGCGGCGGTGGTCCGAATCGCCGTGGAGGCGATGTCGGCTCTCGTGGGCGAGGCGGCCAACCGTCATGCACGTGGCCGCAAACTGGGGGATCTTCACCTTCTCCTCGAACGAAAATAGGACGCGTCAGGGCGGGAGAGGCTGACCGCGTCAGGATTCTGTCGCGCGCACGACGGCGCCCCAACGTGGCCAGCGTCAGCGAGGCGGAAGTCGGTGGGGGCGCCATAGTGGAGTTCCACGCCGGCGACATCACGGCGGTCGGCCGTGACGCAGTGGTATCAGCGGTCTGCGGACTATGCAGCAACCTCGAGCTGCGACCGAGTGACGCGGGAGGCGACCGCCCCGACCTATTTCGGGGACATAATCGACGGCGTCTTGACGACATCTCTGCGGCGCCGGCACCCATGGACGCGCGCGGGGCGGCAGATGGTGGTGGTGTGAGCGTCAGTGACGGCGGCGTAGCGGGGCCCACTTCGGGCATCGGGTTTACGGTCATCTAGACGATGGACGTGGCGGCAACGCGTGAGAATATATCCTGTTTGGAGAACGCGGCCGTCATCCGAAGCAAGAGTATGGGCGCGCGCCCGCGAAAGCAGCGACGGTTATCCGCACGCGACGACAGCGCCCGCCCGCGCCGGCGACACCGCCGACTGCGTTGCCCAGTACGCATGGCTTGCGGTGGGCGATCAGACTGGTGAGCCGTTGGCATCGTCGTCGGACGTCTGCGAGAGGTGGTCATCGGCCGTGGCGGCCGAGCCGCTGGCAAGCGCGCCGGCAGCGAAAACGAAAATAGGCCACAGCCATCGCCGTTGCGGACGCCCGCATTCGGGAGTCCGCCTCCCATGCCGGTCCAAGACGGCGGTCCGCCGCAGCGTCTGCCACCCCCCCCCCGCCCCCATGCCGAAGCGACGGTGATGCCTCTTCCGCTCTTTATGGTCACACATCTGGGGGTCACCCCCACAGGAGGCGTCACACCCGCCCCCCACCATCGTCGTCGGTGGCCGCCGTTTCCTTTCCTCTCGGCGACGGCAACCCCCCGCCGCATCTCGGGCCATGCCGTCTACAAAATCCTGTCTGTCCCTGGCGGAGGTCTCTCACTCAAGCGGGCCGCCGCCGCCACGGCAGGCATGGCAGTCGTTGCCGGCACCGCGTCGGCGGTGCCCGGCGTCCCCGGCGGCGGGCCGCCCTCCGTGCCTCCGGGAAAGTAGACGTTGGTTCTGGCTGCGGACGGGGGAGTCGATGCGGCTGAGGTGGGGCAGGGCTTCATCGGAGACGGCGTTGAGTGGTTGGCAGAGGGGATCAGGTTGCGGGTGTAGCCATTTCCCAAGCGATGTCGACAATAGGGGAGGGGCGGTTGGCAGTCGCCGCCACCTCTGACCGCGGCGGTGACAGCAAGAGCGAGTGAGCATCACGCCACCGGAGGCGGCAGAAGAGGTGACGGGGGCCCCACCGCTGTCGTCATCTGTGCCTCCCTGTGCCGGGGGAGACAGCGCCCGTCAGACTGCCGGAGAGTCCAACAGTCTCCGACCCTTACGCGCCTCATTTTACTTCGACTCTGGTGCGTAGGAGGCGGTGGCGGTAGCGGAAAGATGAGGTCCCCTGGGGCGATGTCCGACAACGGTCACCGGCGGGGGCGCCGGCGGCTGCGGTGACAACAGCGGAGGCGGCGGTGGGGGAGGGGCGCTGCCGACCGCCGGCCACCCCCTGACCGTGCTCCTTCCTCCGCCGAGCGGTGAAGCACTCCCTGCACCGCTTCCGACAGGTGCCGACGACCTGCCGCCGCCACCGCCATGAATGTGCCCCACCCGCACCTACATGGTAGTGGCGAAGATGCGGCCCTTTTTGCCCGTATTCGGAGGTGGCGACGCCCGTCGGGGGGTCCATGTCCACCTCCCCCTCCCCGGAATCCCCATCGGTAGCGTATACCGCCCCCTCCGTGGCCCCATCCCCCACTACAGCGACCCCGGCCGGCAGCGGCGGCGGCGGCGCCGTAGGCGGGGGCGCCCCCCCCCCCCCCCTTGCGTGCCGCAAAAATAGAGTATCCCGCGGCGGACACCACAGCGGCGGTGACCCGCGGCAGCGGAAACACTTAGATGGTGGTGGATGTCGGGTGGCCGCCGATGGAGGTGGCCGACGACGCGGTCGAGGGCGGATGTCCAACTCCCGAGCCCCCCCCGCTCCCTGCGCTCAGCCACACTACCACCTGCCACACCGGCCCTCCTCGCTTTCCTTGCGCACATAAACCTTGAGGCCACTCGAAAGCTTGTCTTCGACGCCCGGAAACGAGGATGATGAGAGTAGCTCGATGTAGACGCCCTACAATGAGGCGGACGAGCACGCCGTGTCGTAGATGCCCGGTGGAGGGGGAGGAGCCCACCATACTGCAATTCTTGACGGGGACAAGGGGGGGATGTCCTGCGTAGCCATCTCCGCTTAAACCCGACCCCCCCTCCTGCCAGGCAGTCGCGCCCGAAGAGTGTTGGGTCGCGGCCACATCGACGCGTACTTCTGCCTGCGACACAAAGAATCGGCGAGCCACAGTAACCGCCGCCGGCGAGGATGGCGAGGCACAGGATATGCTGCGCAGCAGCCGTGGGAGGGTGGGGCAGCAACGCCGCTACAGAGGAAGAGACCAGCGTATGTCGACCAAGCCTGTGCCGCTCCGGCGCAACCATGCAAAATGCAAAAATACAATAAATCGCATGAAGTCGTCAATGCAAAAATGGTAGGTTATTTTTACATTCACTATATTCAATATAATGTACCATTTTTCTCGATGCCAACCATCATAACAATTATGAGAATAAAGGTTGTGAGTCCTCTTTTCCAGTCCATATCGGCCACTTGAATCCATAATTATCTGAATCAGGGTGTCTCTTGAGTTCGAGCAATGAGGCAGTTCGAGCTACGACGCATTCTCGTAACCAGTTCAGGATCACAGCGCGGTGTTGGTAGCGGTGGACCCGTTGTGGCGGCTGGCGGTGCTCGGGGGCATTCGTCGAGGAAGTGACCGAGACGGCGGCTCAGTCGGTGGGTGGGGGGGGCAAGATGTCGTCGACAACGGTGGGGCGTGGCTGAGCCGCCCGATGTGTCCGCAGTGCTGGTGGCGGCGACGGTGCTTGACGCGGCCGCGCAGGTGGTAAGGACGACATCATTTTGGCGGCCTTTTGAGGATGCGCCTGCTGCCGGGGACGACGGCGGCTGTTGGCGACAGCCGCGGCTACCGCAGTGGCGGCGGCAGCGGCAGCGGCGTCGTTGACAGTGGGAACCTTCCCCTTCCCTCATGACCACTGTTGTTTTCCCTCGCCACGCCCGCGTTGACGCCATGCTCATTGGGGCGCCACCTCCGCGGTGGTGCTCGCGAGGTGGCCACCTCCAGTCGGTGGACGCCGCGACGCGGCGTGGGGGGGACGGGGGAGTCGTCGTGGGGTGACCTGGATTCTGTTTTGTCGCCGACCTACAGCAGTGCGACGGGCTGCCGTCAGCGTCCGGCGGCGAACACGGGCGACACGACGGTGGTGATGGCGGTCGACGCTGCAAACACTTTGGCGTACAGGTACGCTTTGGTTGGCCGCCGGGGTTGTCGGTACCCTCCCGCCTTCTCTGTCGCCTCTGGTTGGCCTCGGGGTACCCCCGCCACTACTGTGGATGCTGCCGTTGCCGCCGCCGCCTCCTGATCGGTAGCCGTGTCCAACCACTCGTATGGCGCAAAAGCCGGCCGCTTTTCGCTACCGCCGCCGAGGTGGTCGCCGAGGACGCGAACACCCGACGGCCATGCGGGGGTGTACGAGTGCGCTCGGTAGAGCTTTGGGAGAGCACAAGGAGTCGCTCCACCACGCCATGGTTGTGTCCACCGCTTGGTTGCCGTTGGCAGCAGACGCGTGGAGCGCTGGCGTCATCGGCGGGGGGGGTGGGGAAGGGCGGGAGGTGCACACCGTCGCTGCTTCGGAGACCGACGGCGGCTTTGGGCGTCCCTTCCGGTGTTCTACGTTTCACGCCGTCTTGTGTGCGCGCGGCACTGTGTGGGGAGAAGAAGAGTGTTAGCTCACAGGAGGGATCGTGTGAATGGCGTCACTTCTTGTGGGTGCGATGCATAGGGTGACTACGGGTGTTTCTTTGACCCTACCAATATCCACGGACACCCCGAGGTGCTCCTTACGCTTCGCGCTTTCCTTCACGACGGCGGCAGCTCATCAGTCTGCGGCTCGTCCCCGACCGCCGCCGCGGCCCCAGAGAGCCAAAATGATGTTGTCGTCCAACCAACCCCCGCCCCTCGTACGCAAACGTCCACTGCCTATTGCCAGACACAAACGAGTAGTGCAGCAGCTCGGAACTGGAGAGCTCAAGCCACTCCCCACTCCACCACACCTCTACCCTCACCAACGGCAGAGTCGACCGCGACCGCCAACAGTGGCACCACATGGGTAATCATGCGGCCAAAGCGTCGTTGTCAACGCCAGGTAGACGATCGCAGACGGTGCCCGCGAGGGTTGGATCCTCAACCTCGCGCTCCAGTTGCGCTACTCGGGTAACAAGAGCGGCTTCAGTCTCGTCCCACCACTTCCACTTGCACCCAAAGGCCTGCAGCGCACGTGCTCTTTCCAACGCCTCTGCCCAATGCCCGCATTCATGAAGAGCGACCACCATCCTCCACGTCGTAGTGGCCCACAGCTGCGGGGTCGCCTCCCGCGTCCGCACCTCGAGTGCGCGCCGGTAGCACGCCACCGCGTCCTCCCAGTTGACCGCCTTGTCGCCGTACACCCGCTCAGCGTGCGCCGTGCCCATACTGAACTGCGCCCCGGCCCATACCTGCGACTTCTGCTCCCGCGGCACTACCTCGAGAGCGTTCCGGTAGCACGCCAACGCTTCCTCCATGTTGACCGCCGCGTCGCTGCTGGTGCGCCGCCTGAGAGCGAAGGCCAGGTTCAGCTGCGTTGTGGCCCATTGCACCGGTACCGCCTCCCGTGTCCAGACTTCGAGGACGCGCTTGTAGCACGCCACCGCCTCCTCCATATTAGCCGCCTTGTCGCCGTCCGCCCACAGCATACAAGCCTCGCCCATACTGAACAGCGTTTCAGCCCAGAAAGACGGCGCCGACTCCCGCGTCCAAACTTCGAGTGCGGAGCGGAAGCACGCCTTCATCTGCTCCATCTTGACCTTGTTGGCCTTTGTGCCGCCCCCCGCCAGCTGAGCATACGCCATGCCCATGCGGCTCTGCGTCTGTGCCCAGGCATGAGGCGCCGTCTCCCGTGTCCAAACGTCGAGTGCGCGTTGGTAGCACGCTACCGCATCCTCCATGTTTGCCGCCCTGCCGGCGTCAACAAGGTGCGCATACGCCATGCCCATGCGGTTCTGTGTCTGTGCCCAAAGATAAGGCGCGGTCTCCAACGTCCACACGCCGAGTGCGCGACGGTAGCACTCCAGCATCTCCTTGATGTCTTGTTTGGCGTCTTTGTGGAAGATCATGCGCCGCTCGTAAGCTTCGGCCAGGTCGACCTGCGTTGTGGCCCAATGTAGCGGCACCGTCTCACGCGTCCACACCTTGAGGACGCGCCGGTAGCACGCCACCGCCTCTTCCAAGTTGGCCGCCTTGTCGCCGTCCACCCGCTCAGTGTACGCTCTGCCCATGTTGTGTTGCGTCGCTGCCCATTGCATCGGCATAGTCTCACGCGTCCACACCTTGAGAGCGCGCCGGTAGCATGCCAACGCTTCCTCCATGTTGGCTGCCTTTCCACCGACTACCCGTTTAGCATAGGCCGCGCCCGATTCGAGGTTTGTGTTGGCCCATTGCTGGGGCGCTGCGCACCACGTGCGCACGTCGAGGGCGCGCCGGAAAAACGCCAACGCCTCCTCCACGTTTGCCGACTGGTCGCCGCCGTCTCGATCCGCGTACGCCATGCCCAAGCAGTGCTCGGTCTCGGCCCATGCCAGCGTCCCTTGTATCCGCACCTCCAGCGCGTGGTAGTAACAGCGAACGGCTTTCTGGAAGTTGGCCGCCTTGTCGCCAATGACCCGATACGAGTACACGTTGCCCAAGTCGTTCTGCATCTCCGCCCATAGAAACGGCGAGGCGACTCGCGATACCTCATCCAAGCCTCGCCGCAGCAAGATGAGGGCGGCCTCCTGGTTTGCTGTCGTCTTGTACCCCATGCGACGGAGGAATGCCATGGCCAGACCCCAGTGTGCAGCCCCCAGAAGCACCGGTGAGTCGTGCACCTGGTGATCTGTGTCGTCAACGATAGCGCGCAGTGATGCAAGCACCAACGCCACATCAGCTTGGTGCCCGACGGTTGACCCCGTCCGAGCACGAGCAGCGTACCACTCATCGGTCACCAAAGACGCCAGCGCCAGGACGTCCTCACATGCGGCTGCATGCCGCGCTACGTTGTTGTACCAGTAGCCGTCGTCATCTGTTGTCCAAAAATGGTAGCCTAGCCACCCATGCGTGTCCGCGTCGTCTGCGGGACAGTCCCTGGCGTTCTTGTGCAACATGCGCTGATGGGTGGCAGCGAAGTCCTCACCCAGCAAGCTCTGGGCATAGCCACAGACGACCGGGTGAACGACTACACCCGCTAGGTCTCCGTCAGCGACCTCTTGTTGAAGCAGCCCGGCCCGCACGAGAGCATCCACGAGCCGACGAACACCCGGATGCACCACCCCGGCCTCGGCACACTGCCTTTGTGAGCGTGAGAAGCAATCACTCTCACTAGCACCACCGACGTCACAGAGATGCGGTCGCCACAGGCGAACGAGCACGTGCAGACCAACCTGCTCGTTTGCAGGTAAGACACCAAGGGCTGCAAAGGCTCGGCGGTACACGTCGTCAGGGAGAAGCACTAGGCTCGTATCTAGCGTCGCCCGCACGGAGCGCTTGGGGTTCAGGCCTGTCAGGGGACGATGAAAGGAGGGGTCCGTCCATTGCTGCTCCAACGCCGCCACGACCGGCCGCCACATACCGCAGCGGGCCGAGAGGAGGGCCGCGACGATGCTCACAGAGAGGACATGGCACTGCGTCAGGTCGAGCACCCGCTGTACCCACGCGGTCTCCTCCTCCTCCGAGAACGCGGGAGCACACTTTGTTGGCCTCTTGCCCATAGCCCTAAATATATATATAACTAATATAAAATTAATCGACAGCCACTCGCTGCACTCGAAGGCCCGCCCCTCAATCATTTGCGGATGCAACGTCAAAAAGCATGGACGCCACGGGCTTCAACACGTTGGATGGCCCAACCTGGCCAAACGCACCACCGACACTACGCTTGATGTCGACGGAGTCGCCAAGAATGGCGTCGGCCACATCGCACTCGGCAGCGACTGGGTGAACGAATATAAAGCGCACGACCTGCATGCCGTTCAGCATACAAAAGTTCACCCACCGCCCCGCGCGTAGCTGCAGCTGGTTCAACAGCGCAATCGCGGGGGCGTACGGCCCGGTCCTGGACAGCCCCCCCCAGACATAGGGGCTAGCAATGGTGGCATCTTGCGCGTAGAGGACGTCGGGGTCCGCGAGGAAAAAGAACACCTCGACGGTCGGCAGCTGGGCGCCGCCGTTCAGCCGCGCGTGGCGTTGGATGACGAAGGAGGCCGAGAAGGCAACTGTGAGCTCATTGAGGACGGGGGAGACGTACACGGCACAGCAGCCCGGTGGTACCCCCGAGCGCGTCCACAATCGGACAATGGGGTCGAGCAATCCCCACCGCCGGATAGAGGCGGAATTGGACGGCAGCGACCCGTGTGCAACGAGAAGTGGGCGTGGAAGGTTGAACCACCGGAGGAGGTCCTCCACCCGCACCCCCGGAGCTATCCGCATCCGGGGGTTGCGCAACCGTTGCCGCACCAGCTCAGGGGGGAGGAGCTCGGCTGCTGCCGTCTCTTCCTCGTCGTCCTCATCGTTCTCGTCCCCCCCCCCCGCCGCACCCTTCCCGACTGCACCGCCTGCCTCTTCCTCGCTACCAGCCTCCTCGTCCCCGCTTTCGGCCGGGTCATTGTGGTTGAGCGAGGATGGCGGGGGGGTGGCGCACTCCGCAATGGCGCGAGCAACGGCAGCAGCGTTGACGGCGGCGGTAGCAGTGACGGCCACCGCCGCAATGCCCACCGCCACGTCAGCAGGGACAGGAAAGACACTCAAGGAAGGCGCCCAGCGGCACACGTAGGAAACAATTCCAAAGCAAAATGAAGAGAAGTCGGCGCACTCGACAGGCGCGTGCCCTGATCCGAACGCGGTCACCAACTTGCGCACAAATCTTTGCCGCAAATCCCGCGTGGCACGCGCCATCTTGAACAGCGTCCCGGAATCAAAGAAGGGACGCTCGGTGCCGCCCGTGTGAAACGACAATGCCGCTGCGCACCGGCGGGCGGCGCCCATCAAAGAGGCCACAATGCTCTCCATTCCCTCCCGCGTTGGGGAGGGGTGACGGAGCCCGTCCAGGAAGGTGGCGCAGTCCGTGGCAGAGACGTCTTCCCACCGCGGACCCCCATTCGCTGTCAGCACCTCTCTCCACCGACGGAGGCCGGGGAAGTGGTCGGCGAGGGCGTCGCACAGATCCACGGCAGCGATGCTGTTCCGCCCCGGCTGGAACAGCGTCGAAGACAGCAGCCAGCGCTTGGTGGCCGCAGGAAGGTTGGTGGCGGTCAGCCACCTGTCGGCCACCCAGGCGAGCCAGCAGTCCCGATGCCGAAAAGCGGGAACGGGGCGAGGGTGCACAGCCAGCAAAGCGTGTACCTGGTAGTGAGGTACATTCGAACCCGGATGACTGTGCGAGCTCCCGTCTACGTGCTTGCACACCTCCAGCTGGCCCCCCCCGTTGCACCAGCAGCACATTGCCTCGCGGCGGTGTACGCCTCGCGTCCGGCCGGACCAGCACTCTGTCACCCCGCCGCGGTTCTTGAACGCGTTGATGATCGTTGGCAACCACGCGGTCCACTGATTCTTGCTCGGCATCAAACTCGCGTCCAGACGCACAAACAGGTACTTGTGGGCCAGGGCCGCGACGGATTCTTCCGTCCACAGCAGCGGCAAGACACGGTCCGCCACCACCACAAGGTCGAGGATGGCTCGCCGCCAGTCGAGCTCCGTCGGCTGCAATTTCTTGCTACGCCGACAACGGCGACACGCCCGGTCGGAGCGGTGGATACAGCATAGCAGCCCGTCCGATAAATGTAACAGCAAGACGCCGTCTGAGTCGCGCACCTGCGCCTCGAGGAAGGCCCGGGTATGCGAAATCCCAGGCCCGACTGGCTGGGCAATGCCGAGCAAAAAACCTGAGGGTGTGAGCGAATCACATCCCATCGCCTCCATAACCGCAGCCACGCCCATCGCCTTGACGGCAGCAAGTTTTTCCTCCAGCGACGTCATTGCAAGGATCCCGGGAAAACATTGTTCGAATCCTCCCCGGGTTGGTAGCTTGGTGCAACACTGCGGCAGGACGCCATGCAGGGTCGTTGCCATCTGCCTCGCCGCCTCCGCCGCCACCTCTGGAACCTCAGGGTCGTCGGCGGAGACGACGAAAACGCGCAGTGCGGCGTTTCGAGGTGGCGGCGACGGCGGTGGCGACGGCGTGGTGCCCGCATTGTAGCCGCCACCTCTGTCCAACGGGCTCGATGGGGGGGTGGGCGTGCCGAATACAACGTGTGCCACAGCGCGGGGGGGCGCCGACGGCTGTGGGGGCACCTCGGTGGCTGGCGCTGAGATAGTAGAAATCCAAAAAGAAAAAGAATGCCGTGTCAGAGAGAGCTTTCGTGTGAGAATGTGCCGGCTCGCCCAGTAATGCGGAGAGGCACAAAAACCAGAAACAAAAAATTGATATCGGATTGGAGACCCGGAATAGCAAGGAAGCCGAACTCACCTATTGTAGAACTGCTGCCGTCGCTGTCCTTAGAGGGCGACGCAATCGGCGGGCGCGGCGGCGGCGGCGGCGGGGGTGGGGTCGGGGGCGGCGGCGGTGGGGGGGGAGGCCGGCTGGCTGTCCACTGTCGTCCCCGTTGGGTTCGGCTCGGTGCGACAATCCCGGGAGGTGAGACCAATTCTGCAAGCACGGAACAAAAAGAAACGCAACACGAGGTGTGCATGTGAGAACAAGACACGGCATCGTGCGGATGACATTGAACCGAACGAGAACCAGACGGAAAAAAAGAATCGCGCCCACAGAAGAGAAGGCAGATGCATGATAAATACGGAGAACGTACCGTTCGTTGCTCTCGGTGCAATACGCTGCAACCCATCCGAGGCATGTTGGGTAGGGCAGGCGTAAGGCGGCCCGCCGGCGAACCAAAACGGGTCCCCGTACGCAGCCGCCATCCCAACACCGAGCGCCGCCGGCATCGTAAGCCCGCCACAGTACGCCGCCGGCGGCGGCGACCCGACACCATGGACGCTCGGCGGCGGCAGCCCACCCCCATAGAATACAGGCGCAAGACCGCCGTATGCGCTCGGCGGGGGAGGCAAGCCGCCGTAGAAGCCCAGCCTTGCCGGGGGGCCCTGAACAGGCATGGCCTGCGGCGGGGGCCCGACACCAAACGTCATGGGTGCGGGAACGACCCTGGGAATGGCGAGGGCCTGGGGTGGTGGTTGGAGAGAGGCATGGTAAGAGGGTAGTTGTGGGCCAGGGAGCACAGCCGGCGACAGGAGACCAGCGAGACCCACCCGCAAACCTTGAGCGGCCGACGGAGGCGGAACAGATCCAGGCTGCCCACCGGGAGCCGCTGCCGAGGCCATCGCCCTCTTGGCCTGCGCTCTCTGCCGGCTGGCCTCATTCTTTTCCAGCCGCTTGCGATGCGCCTCCAAAGACTCACCGGGCCTCCGCTGCTGCGCGGCGTCATGCCGCGCCGCCGCTGCAGCCTCCCCGCGGGGCCTCTTGGGAGCAGGTGCCACGGGCGGGGGTGGTGCCCGACCGGGAGTCATTTGTCGTCGAAGGCAGGGAAAGTATGGGAGAAGGTCAAGGAGGTGTGAGTGAGAACGATGCAACGCAACAGGCCGCGCATGGCGCGCTGTCACTGAATGGGTCAATCGTCTCCACGACGGTTGTGGCGCCGTGTGGGCGGATGTGCGCACCAGGCGCCCTGCTGTCAGACGGTCAAGTCGCCGTTCCGACTGACAGCAGGGCCCGAGTCACTCCGGTCCGACCCCTACGGTGCACAGCGTTGGGAACAGTGTCAATAATCACGACCTCGGTTAGCAGCTCCGATGCCGCTCAACGGCGCTCCACTGCTGAAGTCTCGGCCATGGGCGATCTGCGTCGACGAACGGCGCGCCACAGATGGAATTCTCGGCTGTGAGCGATCTGCATCGACCAATGGCAGATCACAGATGAATTGGTTCGCTGTGGGCGATCTGCATCGACCAATGGCAGATCACAGATGAATTGGTTCGCTGTGGGCGATCTGCGTCGACGAACGGCAGATCAAAGATGAAATGGTTCGCTGTAGGCGATCTGCGTCGACGAACTGAGCTACACGGTTGAACTTATTTTTTTTGAGTAAAAGCCTCGCGTCGTCGCCCGGCAGGGCGTCAATTGGCACCGGCTGCGCCCCGAGGACGGACGAGACAACAGCCTCGGAGCGAGTCGTGAACAGGACCGGCGTGGCCAAGGCGGCAGGCCGGCCGGCGATGGAGGGGGAGCCCCCGTTTGGAGCAGCGGACGAGTTTAACTGGGTGCGTCGGGTACTGGAAAAGACGGAGCGGCACGCGCTGTCGCTCAGCATTGTCGGGGCGAGCATTGCCCACCTGGGCGGTGCTTGGCGCGTGGTCGTAGACGCGCTGGAGCAAAAGTGGATGGACCCTGGCTTCGCGCACCCTGGAGGTGGCTTGGCCCCTTCCGTTAGGGCGACGCTGGACATGAGTCTGGACCTTCTCCCCAACAAGGAGAGCCGCAATGCGTTCAAGGCATGCGGTGTCCTGCCCACCAATGCCAAGGTCGTTGTGTGCGCGCTAGCGAGGCTGTGGCGTCCCCAGCTTGGCGGTGCCGCCAGTGATGGAGCGCCGCCGGCCGATGGTGCTGGTGGTACTGCATGTGTGGGGGCGGGTGACCCGGTGGCACAGCTGATTGACACTCTGGTGCGCGCCGGGCTGCTACGCCGGGAGGTGAATACGGAGACCGGAGACGTTGCGTCCGTGACGGTGCATCCCGTCGTTGGCGAGTATGCAGCGGCGTTGCTGGGGTCAGACTGCCTCATTGACACGCATCGCCGGCTGGTGTGCGACTACCTCTGCGGGCTGGGCGCTATCGCGGCGGACGGTGCGAGGCGGTCGTACCCGTTCTGGAAGTGCGCCGACGATGGATACTGGTACGACAACGTGGCTCGTCACGTCGCGGAGATCAGAGACGTGTGGGCATTGTCTTGGTTGCTGAAGTCGGAGTGGAAGCAGCTGCGTGTGCGGACAGACTCGCTGTTGGCGTACCAGAATGACGTCGAAACGGTGCTCGCAGCACTGCTAGTCGTCGCAACAGACGACACCGACGAGAGCAAGCGGAGTCCGCAAGTGCAGTACTGCGTCTATCGGGGACTCTCTTTGTCCTACCTCGACAGGATCGCCGGGCCCCGCCTCAGAAACATCGAGCACGCGATTGCCTGGGCAAAACAAGCCCTGAACGTCGCCCCCCGGGCGGAGGAGGGACAAAAGTGGGCGACGATGCAGACAACCCTGGGCATCGCGTACAATGGCCGCGTGACCGGGGACAAGGGCGCCAACGTGGACAAGGCCATCGAGTGCTACGACCTGGCGCTCGAGGTGCGGACGCGGACCGCGGCGCCGCTGGACTGGGCGATGACGCAGATGAACCTCGGCACCGCGTACAGGAACCGCGTGACCGGGGACAAGGGCGCCAACGTGGACAA
>ENA-ORXR01001565-ORXR01001565.1-marine-metagenome-genome-assembly--contig:-NODE-1565-length-24003-cov-34.164507_pt1 | contig 24003 bp, 24 predicted proteins | sample MGYA00237866_ERZ511479 | MGnify/ENA metagenome assembly ERZ511479 | reverse complement strand
CGTGCGGTGGTCTTAGTTTTTGACTTGTCCATAAGGGGACAAGTTCGTATCTTTTACGGATGGATCGACTCACAGTTCCAGCCTACCAAAATACTTCATAAACACGTCCTTGCCGCGTAGCGGCTTAGTTCAACAAGGCGTCGCTCTCAACACCTGCCCCGCTGCGAGTTCAAATTTCTATCATCATTCAACCTTTAAACTACCGTCGAAGCCTCGCCCTCGGGCAGGTGTGAGAGGACTTCGACGTTGTGCGCCGTGCAAAGCGTGGCGCTTCTTATCGGGTGGAAGTCCTGATGTAATAGAACCTAGCCAGTAATTACTACCGAGTCTTGCGTGTATGCTAGCTAAGCCATTAAAGATCGCGGAAGCCACCGCGTTACCAACGAAGAGCCGGAAGCCGACGAGGTGGAAGGATGGCGGAACAGTATGTGCGAAGCGTAGACAGGGAAGATACCAGGCCGTAGGGGGATTCGCATGTCCCCGAGAGTTGATACAGCCCCGTAAGAGTTCAGATGCGGAAGCCGACCTTCTAACGTTACAGGGAAGGCAACATCGGCACGAGCGCCAAGGCGAGTTCGTGTTGGTTCCGTCGGGGTTTACAAAGACTGTGGCACGGTATCAAAGAAGCGTAGAAGATGAACCTCCAGCGCCATTTGGCGGAATGGAGGCACCACGAACACGGGAGGCCTTGCTGCCATTCCTGTCCATTGGGCAGGCCGTCTGTAGTCAACTAGAGGTAGATACAGGCTAGTGCGGGAAGGAGTCAGACCCACCAATAGTAGTCAGAGACGGTCGGACCGATCACAAGGCGAAGGGGTGGGCAGAGAGACAACGCAAGCATAGCACTCACCGAGGGAGAGGATTGCTCCCGTCATCGGTGTCAAGCACCCTGCTTGCAATTGTGGCTGAGCATTGGTTTAATGAACTAGACGCCGAGCCAAGTGCGCGTTTCTCTGAGGAGCCCTGTGCGGGAAAACCGCACGCAGGAATCTGCGAGGGGGGCGCCCGGCAACGGGTGTCCCTACCTCAATAGTCCTGAACAATTGACAGGCGAGCTTTTGTGTGTGACTCTGAACAGCAATGAGCGAGAAGGAGCAAGTGTTAGAGATACTAGGCAGACTGCCCGATAATGCAGGGTTTGATGCCATACTCGAAGAAATTCGTGTTCTCGCTGGAATTCGCGTGGCTGAAGAACAGTCGGAATGCGGCCAGACAGTGAGCCATGATGAGGTGGTAAGCCGTATTTCCGAATGGGCTGGAAGATAGTCTGGCTAGAGATTGCGAGCGACGATCTGAAAGGAATTGTCGAGCATGTTGCCCAAGACGATCCCGAGGCCGCCGAAAGGGAGGGTCTCAGAATTATTCGGAAGGTCGAATCCCTGCAGAATTTGCCAGATCGAGGAGCACGAGTTCCCGAGAGAGATGAGCCATTTCTCCACCAAGTGCTCCATGGCTCTTATCGAATCATCTACAAGATACGGGAGAGCAGGGGGGCTGTAGAGATCTGGAGGATTTGGCATACCTCACGGGAGAGTTTGGATCTAGCGCCGTTGGACTAACAAACGGACCTTTAGAAAGTCCAACACAAAATATAGCGGTGCGTTCTCCGACAGCGGATAATCTCGCCGGGAGTTTTGGTTGGAAGGGTATTTTGCGTTCGCAGTCCCTGGATGTGTTCGCCCCTGTGGATCGCATTCCTGTCGTCGCTCTGTTGTCGTGACCTTGCGGATTTGTTTCACGCACCTTTGTGTTCCTCATGCGCCGGGATGGCCCCCCCAATGGGTTATGGCCGCCTCCGTGCTGGGCGATGGTCGGTTTGGAAGTTCCTGCTCTTGACGGTCGGGAGCGAGGAAGGAGAGCCGGGGATATCCATGCAGTGAACGTGAGCGTGCGCTCCGGTTCTCCCCTTGATGGCTATTCAATTTCGAATGGATCAGAGGGAGACTGATACTTGGTATCGCCATCTCACTACCGTGGGGAGCATCCTAACCCATTCCATGGTTGTGTGTCCCAAGCTCCCATTTTTTAATTTCTGTGATATTGTTAGGGCGTACAAGTGACGTCATCCCCGAACGGGAGCGCGGATGGCTTGGAATAATGATGGTGGAACTGGCTTCATTCGTCGACCGCAGGGCGGGTCGGGGATTGATCATCCACGTCTTGTTCGGGCCGTTGGTTTGCTACGAGGTGACTCGCAAGATGGGACTGTAGCCTCTCCAAAACGTTGATCGGCAAGTTACCCAGCCGCCTTCTCATCCGCATGACCGGAACCGAAGCGAGAAAGTTCAGGCGGATCACCGATGAACTTCTCAGCCCGGTGGCGTCAAATTATGGAGCGCTCTCTTCGACGATAATGTCGAAGCCGACTTCAGTTTGGCGCAATTTCGTGCTGATACCGCATGAGAGAAAGTCGCCAAACCCGGGCAGCTTCCGTAGGAGTAGAACCGGGCGTAGCTTTACCGAGCCGTCTGACTGCGGAAGCTCGGCAACAACAATATCCCCCTCTGATACCATCAAGAAATCCCGATGGGCTCTCCAGTCTGCGAGTAGTCGGGCTCATCCTCGCCGTAAGCGCGCTCAAGCAAAGCAGCAGCACCGGCGGAAAAAGTATCGGGTTCCGAAGGCTCGATAATCTCCAAGATGATGACGCTACCCACCTTGGCATCAAGCGGTCGCTTCAATCTAAGATGAGTTGGATCTTCGATTTCGGCTTCAATCGGCATGGAAGAGCGTACCGGCACTCGAAACGCTCGCAAGGCCGATTTTTTTGCCCGAACGCTTGAGTGATATCATCCCCGACCGAGAGGGCGGATGACTTGAAATGATCATGGTTGAATTGTTCTCACGCGTCAACTCCACGGAGGAACCGGGCATACCAATAAGTCGCCTACCAGCCTACCGGTGAAAAAGGCTTCGATGTCCTGATAAAATGAGTCAACAGGTTGGGTCTAGGGTCTCGGGTCTCGGATTGGGTATTCTGGGGGGCTTTGGCGATGGGTTCGAGGGCCAGTCGGAGCTCGCGAAGGGGGAGTACGGATGTGAGCGGCAGACGGGGGCGGGGGGCGATGGGGGAGTGCCGGAGCACGAGCGTCTGGGTCGTTTCACTTCGGGTGCGAGCGAGACGCTCGCGGTCCGGCAGAGGGAGGGCCGAATGCGGCGCAGGTTGAGGGGGCGGAGATCGGGGCAAAGATCAACCGCTCCTAACCCACACCTATCGTTCCTTCTTCAGCACTGACTGCGCTGCGTGGTAGCCGCACATGCCGTGGACTCCGGCACCGGGTGGGGTGGCGGCGCTGCAGAGAAAGATACCGGGATCTGGGGTGGAGTAGGGGTCGAGCTTGGCGATCGGTCTGGTCAGAAGCTGGGTGAAGTCCGAGGCCCCGCAGGCGATGTCGCCGCCGATGTAGTTCGGGTTGTAGCGCTCCATGTCAGCACAGGACATGGTATTGGTCGCTAGAATGGTGTCGCGGAAGCCGGGGGCGAACCGCTCGATCTGGTTGAGAATAGGCTCGGTGGCGTCGCCGTCCCAACCGGGCGGGACGTGGCAGTAGGTCCACGCGATGTGGTTGCCCTTCGGAGCACGGCTCGGGTCGAACGTGGCGGGTTGAGCGACCAACTGGAATGGCTTGTCGACTGGATGATTGCTGTAAAGAGCCGCTTCGGAGGCGATGGTTTCGTCGGCCCCTCCGGACAGGTGAATGGTGCCGGCGCGGCGGCAGATATCGGAGATCCAGGGAATCGGCTCGGACAAGGCGAGGTCGAGCTTGAACACGCCGGGGCCGTGGTGGTAGTCGAGCAGGCGGCGTTTGTAGCCTGCTGGAAGTCGGTCACCCGTCATCTTCACCATGGCCGAGGGCGAGGTGTCGAACAAGACGGAGTCGGCCTTGGGGAGTTCTTCGATCTGCCCGACATCAATACCGGTGCAGACTTCGCCACCTAGGCTTTCCAAGCAGGCGACCATGGCCTTCCAGATCGACTTCGAGCCGCCCTTCGCCACTGGCCAGCCGACACCATGGGCGGCGGACTGGAGCATCAGCCCGATGGCCGAGGTGAACGGTTTGGTCAACGGAACGATGGAGTGCGCGGCATTGCCAAGGAACAGGGCCTTGGCTGGTTCCTCGTCGAACATCAGTCCCGAGTAAAAGCTCGCCGGAGTCAGCGCCTGCAGCCCGAACCTCGTCACCGCGATCGGGTGACGGGGCAAGGCGGCGGGGCCGAGCAAATCGCCGAACAACTTGGGAAGATCCCGCACGATGGGGCCGAAAATGGATCGGTACTTGGCCGCGTCCCGAGAACTGAACTGCTTCGCGGTTTCCTCGACCGAGCGGAACAGCGCCACCGCATCGCCATGCCCGTGCGCCGGGTCCAACGTCTGTGCCATCGGCAGTTCTGGCTGAATCCACTCGAGCCCGAATTTTTCCAACGGCAACGTGCCGAGGTAGGGCGACGCTAGGCCCATCGGATGCGCTGTGGAACAGACATCGTGGTGGAATCCCGGCAGAGTCAGTTCGCTGGTGCGGGTGCCGCCACCGGGCTCGTCCGCGCGCTCGACGACCAGCACCGACTTGCCTTCTTGAGCCAGTCGGATCGCCGCGCTGAGCCCATTCGGTCCCGAGCCAATAACAATGGCGTCATAGCGATCCTGCTTCGGGGTGGAATTCGGCATGGTATCCATGTATACGCTAGCCAGCCCCGGTAAAGTTCTATGTCTCTTCAGGAAGCCATGCGCAGTCTCCCGTCCGTGGAGAAAATTCTCCAGCAACTCGATCCAACGGACTTCGATCCGCTGCCTCGGCCACTGGTCGCCGATGTCGTTCGCGACGAGGTAGCCGCCCTTCGGGATCGAGTTCGGGAGTCGGAAAAACCACTCGAAGACGGTGAGGCTCTGCGCCTTGTCACCGATGCTCTGTTGCAGGTCCGCTCCAGTCGGCTGCAGCCGGTGATCAATGCCACGGGAGTCCTCATCCACACCAATTTGGGGCGTTCCCCCGTCGGTCCGCGGGCGGCCGATGCGTTGAGGACCATTGCCACCAGCTATAACAATCTCGAGTTCGACCTGCCCACTGGCCAGCGAGGCAAGCGCGCCGGCTACCTCGAGCGGCTTCTCGCCACCCTTACCGAAGCCCCAGCTGCCGTTGCCGTGAACAACTGCGCCTCCGCTCTGGTCGTCATTCTCAAGTCGCTCATTTCCGAGGGCAAGACCGAGATCATCGTATCCCGCGGCGAACTAGTCGAGATCGGCGGCGGCTTCCGCGTCCCCGAAATCATGGAGGCCTCCGGCGCGACCCTGGTCGAAGTCGGAGCCACTAACAAGACCAACGTCGGCGACTACGAAAAGGCCATCACCGAGCGCACCGCCGGTTTTCTCAAGGTCCACCGAAGCAACTTCTACCTCGGCGGTTTCACCGAAGAGCCATCGACGGAAGATCTCGCTGAATTGGCCGAATCCAAGGGAATTCCTTTCGTCGAAGACCTCGGTAGTGGTGCCATGATGCAGACCGACCAACTCGCCCCGATCGAGCACGAACCGACTCCGATGGAAGTGCTCGGAAAAGGCGTCGGCCTGGTCTGCTTCAGTGGCGACAAGCTCCTCGGAGGTCCCCAGAGTGGCATCATCGCCGGACGGGCTGACCTTGTCGCCGCGGTCAAAAAAGAACCGTTCTTCCGCGCCGTCCGCTGTGACAAGCTGATCCTAACCGTGCTGCAGGAGACCGTCACCGAATACCTCGCCGCCCGTCACGGCGACTCGAAAGAACTGCCCAACATCCCGGTCATCCGCGCCCTCGCCCTGCCAGTCGCCGAGCTCCGCGCCCGTGCCGAAGCCATGGCCAGCCAGCTCCCCGCGCCGCTCACCGCCGACATCGTCGATAGCAAGGCCACGACTGGTGGCGGAACCATGCCGAAGTCCGAAATCCCATCCATCGCCCTCCGCCTCAGCCATCCAGACCTCAAGGCCGAGCAGCTCGCAACCCGCTTACGACATGGGGCTTCGCCCATCGTCGGCTACGTCGAAGATGACAGCTTCCATCTCGATCTACGCACCGTCTTTCCCGAGCAGGATGAGGTGGTGTTGGAGGCGCTACACGCAACGAGCGCCACCTAGTAGCGGGAGATCTTACCGACGATGCTCGATCTCGCCGGACTGCCGCTCCCCCGAAGCCCACAACGACCGGGAGAGCTTGAAATCGCTCTGCCTGCATTGACTAGGCCACCGGCCTGATCTTTGATTTCGGCGCTAAACTAAAGCGCCTCCTTGTCTTCGTGTTCATTTTCTTGGCTTAGCAAAGTGGTCCAGAAATCTAGCTCATTTCAAAGTCTGGCAGGAGGCCAAGGCGAGCCAATACTTGATACCGAACTTCCCGGCGAAGGCCACGTCATCCACCCGACCGTCTATGACAACGACGACAACTTGGTTTGGCTCTTTAGATTTTAGATTTAGACTGACCAGAGGTTAGGGCATGACTCGTCCTATACAGACTAGCCGACGTCAGCCAGCGTTTCCGCTAGCTCGTTGGCCTGCCATTGACCCGGGGCGTTCTCCTCGCCGCTGTAGCCGTAGTTCAGCACGGAGCCAGCGAGGGCAAGGATCAGGCGAGAGGCTTTGCCCATGTCGCCCATACCCATGACCGACAAGGGAATCGGCGGCTTGTTGAGAAGGCTCTCAAGGAGAAGGATGTCGTCCTTCGTGTGCAGTCGGGTGGCGATCTTAACCACATCGACTTCGGCCTCGATCCCTCGCTCAATGACATCCCGCAACTCCTCCTTGCTTGGAGTCGATTCAAAATCGTGATACGAGCCGACCAGAGTAGGGGGGATGGTCGATGCATCGATCGCCTCGCGGAAGGAGTCCCAGGATTCAGTTTCTAGGCTCTGAATTTCCACATCGACCAGCCTTGCTTCATCCAGGCGGTCAAGGAGTAGATCCTGCCGAGCTCGGGCGTTGAGATTTCCAGAACCGCCTTCGTCTGGCCGACGAGCGGTGAGGAGAACGTCTTGTCGGAAGCCCCGCTTCCTAAGGAATTCATCGGCTTCAGCTAGACATCCAGAGGCCTGTAAAAGGTCGAGACGGAACTCCAAATGGCTGGGCGCGGGCTCTCCAGAGGTGACTTTCTCCAGTGAGGAAAGATCTAAGGGAGAAGAGACTGTGGCGACCACAGTCGATTTGGGTCTTAAGTGATTCAAGTTATTAAAATACATTGACATTAAATCTAATTACCATAATATCCATATAGGCCAATTGCCTAGCGGACCTACCCCACCACCATGATTGGAAGAAAGCAGGAGATCAACCTCCAGTTGAATCAGATCATCGATAGCACGCTAATCGCCTTTTCTTTTTGGCTCTGCCATGCGATACGCTTTTCGATTCTGCCATTATATTACCCGGATCTGCCCCCGATCCCGGATCTCAACGGTTTTACCTGGCTTATGGCCATCGTCATTCCGTTCACACCGATCTTTCTAGAGTTCGAGGGCTTCTACAAGAATCCCCTACGGAAGACCGTCTCCACCACGCTCGGCCAGTTCGCACGGGTCATGATCTGGCTTCTGCTGCTGATTGGGGCCTGTGTAGTCTTTTTCAAATGGAAGGCTAACAGTCGAGTCCTACTTCTGATGCTGCCATTCGTCGCAGGGGGCTTTCTTCTCGCTAAAGAAATGGCACTCAAGGCCTACCTTCTACGCAAGAGAGGAACCAATGGGGATGCCCGGGAGCGTGTCGTTGTCGCTGGTCTTAAGGAAGACATTGATGACATCCTGACCAGCATGCACGTCGAGGAACTGTCGGGAATCAAGATCGTCGCCAAATACGATATCAATGCTCATAGCATGGAGGAGTTCGTTGCTCTACTTCACGAGCAATCTGCTAATCGCGTGCTTTTCGCAGCTGGACACACCCACTTTGGTAAGGTGCAGGATGCTATCTATGCTTGCGAGCGTGAAGGCGTGGAGGCATGGCTTTCGACCGATTTTTTCCAGACATCCATTGCTCGCCCCAGCTTTGATTCCATGGGCGGTCGACTCATGCTAGTGTTCTCCAGCACGCCGGCCATTTCCTGGGCTCTCTTCTTCAAGGACGTCTTTGACCGGATTGCTGCATTCTTGATTTTGTTGGTCACGAGTCCTCTCTGGATTGCAGCAGCCATCGGAATCAAAATCTCAGACCCCGGACCGGTGTTCTTCCGTCAGAGTCGATGCGGCCGCAACGGTATGCCATTCATGATGGCTAAGTTTCGGACTATGTGTGTCGATGCCGAGGCCAAGCAGCAGGAACTGATGGCCAAAAACGAAATGGATGGTCCGGTGTTCAAGATCGAGGACGACCCACGGATCTTTAAGTTCGGAAACCTTCTTCGCAAGTTGAGCATCGACGAACTCCCGCAACTACTCAACGTGCTCACCGGTGAGATGAGCCTAGTCGGACCCCGACCGCTCCCGGTTCACGAGATCGAGCGAATCGAAGACACTGCTCAGCGCCGTCGGCTTAGCGTGAAGCCAGGCATCACCTGTCTCTGGCAGATCAGCGGTCGGAACAAGATTACCTGCTTCGAAGACTGGGTAGCTCTGGATCTGAAATACATCGACAACTGGTCGATGTGGTTAGATATCAAGATCCTGTTCCGGACGATCCCGGCCGTGTTGTTTGGATCCGGCGCGAGTTAACAACCGGCCGTGAGGCTACGGAGTTGGCAATGGTTTCAACTCTTGGTAATCCTTCAAGACGACGCGAACACTACCAACAAAGATCTCGGCTCTGATTTCGATCGGTAGTCGGTGGTCGCCCTTGGCCAGCCAGACGGTAGCTTTTTTGAACTTTTCGTGAGGCTCGAGTTCAAGCGTCTTGCGGATTTTTTTCATCCCAATCGCCAGTCGGATGGCATCGTGGGTGCCGTCTTCGGCAACATGTTCTTCGTGGGCCTCGACCTTTACTTTGATCAGGTAAGGGTGCTCATTCGGACAGACGACGAGTTTGGTCTCATCCCCGACCTCTAGGGGCAGGCTCCGCAAGTAGAGGATGGCAGAGAGAAGATCGAGCGGCGCGGGTAGTCCTGAGTAGGTGAGGCTTCTAGGCTTCTTTCCCTCCTCGCTCTCGCGGTTTTTGTCTCGGTAGGAGCGAAACCGAGTCTTACTGAACTCTCCGTAGAAGTCGGTTTGGCCGGACTTTCCTGCTTCGTGAAAGTGCAGGGCCTTTGGGCGAAGCCGGACCGGATCGATGACCGAGAGAATATCGCAGTCGTAGCGCCACGTGAATCGACCGAGCCCAGTGGTGCTTCCCGTCGCTCGGCCGGCGATTAGGTTGTCTGGCATGTTCTTGATCGTAGTGCTCTGCAGGAAGCCGAGGGTTTGATCAAGGCGTCGGCGATCGATTTGCGGACTCAAGGAGATCGATGCATTGCCCATTTCGAGGAACTTGCTCCAACTGATCGAATAGTTCAGACGGCAGGGAGCAAGCGGCGCGACTTCGCCTGGCGTGGGGAAGGGAACTTCCTCCATCCAGCTCAAGTCGGGAGCTGGCTGTTCCTCGGTAGTTAGGGCGGCTTCCTGGCTCCAGGCGGGAAGGCGACACAGGCACAGGCTAAGCACCAGTGCCCGGGTCCGGATGCTAATTTGGTTATGGGGTCGGCTTTTCGCCATGAATGATTAGATTCCTCGGAGTGGTTTCTCGTTCGCAGAAGATGCCTACTTTGACCTGATATCCGGCCTCCTCAAGTAAGCATGCTCGGTCGAGGACGAGCCAGATTTCCAAAGGACGGCGGAAGATTCCTCGGATCAGTTCCATCCGGTCGATGGTTTCGAACCGCTGTTTGCCGATCTGTTCCCAGTGGTCAAAGTCGATTCCTTCGGGTAGTTCGAATTCGTTTTGCCCGGCGGCCCAGCGGGAAAACCCTTCCATGCCATCGCGTAGCAGGAGTTTTTGGATACTCGGCACATTCAGGTATTCATCGATTCCGCGGACTTGTCTCTGGAGGGAGTCGAAGCCTAGTCTGTAGCTGACTTCCTGATGGCGCTTGCGTCGAGCTCCCGCTCCGGCGACGACGGTTTCTTGGACGACCATGCGCAGGTGGCTCCGTCCGATCTGTAGTCCGCTGGCCTCTCCCGCCTTCGAGAAAGGGACGTAAGGGTTCGCCCAAGTCAGGTGGTAGCAACAAGGTGAGATCGTGATCGCTGGAGCGCCTCGTGCGATGGCTTCTTTGAGTAGAGTGGTGTGCAGATCTCCACAGGCGTGGAGCGCGACCGCGTGGCGATCGGCCCGGATCTCGCTGGCGGCCTCAGCGGTCTTTGCATCGCCGTGGACGAAGGTCAGTGGATAGCCTCCGCCGCGAGCAGCGGCTCGACCGAGGTCGCAGAGCCGTTCCTGGATCTCTAAGCAGGTCGCTTCGCCGCCGTGAGAAGTGACGAGGGCACGGGACAGGTGGCCCTTGCCCGAGCACCACTCGAGAAACGGCAGTCCGCTATTCGGGATCGAGCGGCAGAAGGCACGGATCTGTTCTACCTTACGACCAGGCACACTGGTGAAGAGGTGTTCGGGCAAGGCGTTTGCTTCTTGGGTAAGGGGAGGTTGGTGACTGAGTTCCACCAGTTCCGGGCCGACCGGAATCCACTTGGCGGCATCCTTGGAAAACGACGATGGAGTCTGCTGATAGGATCGAATCTGCTCCGACGTCAGGCCTTCCAAGAACTCGCACAACTCCGGCTCAGCGGCCCGCCAAGGGTAGTCGAGTTGGGCAAAGGGAGGGAAGCGCCAATAGCTCGAATTCTCATCGAGGAGGCAAGCGATACGGTTGAGGCGATCCTCCATGTCCGAGACATCCCCCGCATCGAAACAGATGCAATCTCGATCCGGAAGAATCGCACGACGCTAACCGAATACGGAACTACCGGAACAGCTCCAGGATTTCCATTCGTAGAAAGACAAAGCCCGCCCCGAATTTCTTCGAAGCGGGCTCTTGAAAAGGTAGGAAGGGCGTTCGGCCGCTGTTGCCATTTGGGAGGTCCGTATTGGGTAAGTTTTCGAGATCCATGCGCCACCCAGTCTTTGACGATGCGGTTCTTATTCTCGTTATTCTGGTTTCTAGGCCAGACAGTAGCGATTGGTCACGGGAGGAGGTAAGTATTGGGTGTCAGCGGACTTCGTATCTTGCGCAGTGGCGAGGTTTGGCGATTCTGAAAGGTGCCTACGATTAGCTCTTCAGAACCAGCGTCGATTCAGCGTCCATTCGAGCCATTGGTGCGGATGCGCGGAGTCACTTTAGAGCGTGACCACCGGATTCTGGATCGAGTTGATTGGGATGTAATGCCAGGGGAGCACTGGGTCATCCTTGGAGCGAATGGATCGGGAAAGACCAATCTACTTCGACTTCTGACTCGCTACCAAGTGCCAACTAGGGGCGAGGTCTTCGTCCTATCCGATGAGCCGGATGGGCAGGAACTGCGCAAACGCATCGGACTGGTGAGTTCAGCCATTGCGCAGAAGATCGAGCCGATTGAGACGGCTTTCGAAGTGGCCGTTAGTGGTCGGGATGCCATGATCAATCACTGGGGTAAGATTGGCGAGGACTTGGGCAAGGCTGCTCGTCGTCGGCTTCGGGAGGTGGGTGCGACGAAGCTGATCGACCGTCGGTGGGGCAACCTTTCCCAAGGTGAGCGGCAGCGGGTTTTAGTCGCGCGGGCGCTGATGAATCCAATCGAGTTACTGGTGTTGGACGAGCCGTGCGCTGGACTTGATCCGGCGGCTCGAGAGAATTTTCTAGGTCTGATCGAGCGTATCGCCGCTCGAAAGAACGCGCCGTCGATTTTGCTGGTGACTCACCATGTCGAGGAGATCACTCCAGTTTTCACCAAGGCGTTGGTGCTTGGCCGCAAGGGGAGGATTCTGGCTAGCGGAGCGACGTCCGACTGTGTCCGAGCCGAGATTCTGAGCGAGGCGTTTGGTGCCGAGGTTAACTTGTCCAAGCGCGGAGGGCGTTACTATCTAAGTATCGAGCGCAACGAGCGCGCGGCGTTTTAGGGGACGAGCGTGGCACTAACCTTACGGCTCGAAGCGGTAGCCCAGCTCTCGGATCGTATGGATATGGGTCGGGCACTTAGGTTCGGGTTCGATCTTCTTGCGTAGGCCGGTGACGAATCGGTCGATCGTCCGTGGCGTGACATTGGTGCCATAGCCCCAGACTGAATTCATGATCTGGTCTCGTGACAAGGCTCTACCTGGATTGTTGGCGAAGAACAGGAGCAGATCGTACTCGCGTGGTGAGAGCTCGACGACGTCGTCAGCTTCGGTGCGGAGTTCGTGCGCCTGCGGGTCGAGGCAGAACCCACCGAATCGGATTTCGGCTCCGCCGCCGGTCTCTCCGGTGGTTCTTCTTAAGAGGGCTTCGGCTCGGGCGAGGAGCTCAGCAATGCCGAAGGGCTTGGTGACGAAGTCATCGGCTCCGAGTCCTAGGCCGAGGACTAGATCCGATTCTTCCGACTTGGCCGTCAGCATGACGATCGGCACGCCAACACCTTCGCGGCGCAACGAGCGGCAGATCTCGTAGCCATTCATTCCCGGGAGCATAATATCGAGAATGATCAGGTCGGGCTTTAGATCGAGAGCCATCTGGTAGGCCTCGTTGCCGATTTCGGAGGTGTGGACGAGGTAGCCAGCGTTGGCGAAGTTGTCCTTGAGACCGCGAAGGAGAGCGGGGTCGTCTTCGACGATGAGAATCTGCTGCATGGCAAGAGAGGGAATCTGGGGTTCGGGTTAAGCGATTCGGCGGCTGGCGCTGGGAAGGGATAGGTGAACGATGGTTCCACCTCCGGGGTTCCGGGCCATGGAGATCTCGCCCTTGTGTTCCTTGACTAGGCTCTTGGCGATGGCGAGTCCTAGCCCGCAGCCACCCTGTTGGCGACGCAGGCGTTGGTCGACTTGATAGAATTTGTCGAAGACCCTGCGTTGTCGGTCGATTGGAATTCCGATGCCGCGATCGGCTACTTCGATGTCGATTCGGCCTGCCGATTCCTCGGCACGGATACAGATTTCGGGAGCGTCGGGCGAGTATTTCAAGGCGTTGTCGACGAGACATCCTAGGAGCCGAAGAAGTGCTCCGCGATCTCCATAGACCATGGCTTCTCCACCTCTCTCACCTGAGTCAGAGAGCGTCAGTTCGATGGTGCCGCCGCGCTTGGTCGCCCGAGGAAGGAACCGTTCGACGACGTTTTCGAGGAGGCTTGCAACAGGCAGCGGGGCCTTGTCCATGGCCATGCCGCCGCCTTCCAGTTTCGAGTGAGTCAGGAAATTTTCGGCCAGATCCTGGAGGCGGGTATTCTCCGAGAGTAGGATATCGACGTACTCCTGGGTGTCCTTTGTTCCCGAGACCGATCCAGAGGAGAGCGACTCAAGGAGGACCCGGCTGGAGGAAATCGGAGTCTTTAGTTCGTGAGCGACCGTGGATAGCGAGTCGTTGGCTATTTCGTTGATCCGAAGCTGTCTAGTCACTGCCCATCCGGCAAGTAGTCCGACGAAGACTACGACGAGCACGGCGACCTCGTGTGCCGGAATACCGAAGGTGTAATCCGGCTCCCGGACGAGAATCGTTACTGAGCTGAGGGGTAGTTGATCGGGGAATCGAACAGAGATCACCCTTTCGGAACTGGAAGGATGCAGTGGCTCGCCCGCGATCAGCTGGCCATCGTCGCCAATGGCGGAGAAGGGGACATTAAGGGATTGGCGAAGGTGATCCGCAAGATCTCCCCGGTCGGGCTTTGGGGAGGGCCACGTAATGCGAGAAATTGCTTCGGTGGCTCGTCGTTCCTCTGCGGCCAAGGCGGAGACAGTCTGCTCCAGATGGCGTGTCTTCTCCTTCTGATACATTGACCAACCGACCAAGGCACCAGGTGCAAGCGGAAGAAGGACAAGGAGAATAGCCAGACCGCGGAGCTCGCGGTGGCTGAGATGGAGCGGGTTGAACACGAGTGCTCAAGTATACTCCAAAGCAGGTAGACTGGAAAGGCTGACTGAATCAGGGTGGTCGCGGAGGTAGCGATCTCTTTCTAGAATCTGGCCTTGTCTTGAAGGGGCTAAAGTTATAGATCAAGGGATGATTAATAAGCTCGTTCCGCTCGCTATCGTCGCCTTTGTCCTCAGCCCGCTCACTTCCGAGTTGGGAGCTCACTGCCAAGTTCCTTGCGGAATTTTTGATGATCCGGCTCGCTTCGTGTCTCTGAAGGAGCATGCTACTACGATCGAGAAGGCTGCCACACAAATCGGCCAGTTGGCCGGAAAGTCTGATGCTCAGAGCCTTCAACAAGTAGTGCGTTGGGTTTCTAATAAGGAGAGTCATGCCGCCGAGATTCAGCAGATCGCCCTCGACTACTTCCTTGCCCAGCGAATCAAGCTCCCTGCAGACGAGGCGGCAACTGCTCCCTATGTTGCGCGCCTGAGCGCCGCTCATGCAATCGTGGTTCATGCCATGAAGTGTAAGCAGTCGGCAGATCCTGCTGTGGTTGCTGGACTTCGCGCAGCGATCGAGAAGTTCGAAGCGGTGTATACAAGTGGGTAGGTCCTAAGAGCTCCGGTTGATTCGCATCGTCCTCCCCAACGGTTGTTGGGGCGGTCTGGGTCTCTCCGCTGGCCTCCGGCTGGAGAGCCATGTACCTCTGCACACTCAGAAGGATTATTTTTTAATTCGGGTATGTTTCTTATTAAGTTTCGTAGGTATTTAGGGAAATTTAAAAAATATCATTATGGCTGTTGACATTCCTTTTTGATTTGTTAAGTATTATAGTAACAATAACGCCTACATCATGTCAATTGCCGACGGAACAGCACGAGTAAGAAGAGTCGTCGAGGGCGGCTCTAATGGAACAAGAACGAAAACCCGCGATGCAGTCCGAGGACTGGGAGTCGAGGATGGCTCTATCGACGCCGTCCGGGACCTTTTGTTCGGTCGCCAATTCCAAGAAATGGAGGCTCGCCTGGGTGCTCTCGAACAGAGGATGCTGACTGAAGTTGGAAATCTTCAGAGCAACGTCTCTAAGCGGCTCGATCTGGTCGAAGAACATGTGAAGCGTGAGGTCACTGAACTCGAAAGCCGCCTCGAAGTAGAGAAAGCTGATCGCCGATCCGGGCACGCCAACGTCACTGGGTCAATTTCCCAGATCAATACGTCGATCGACAAACTCGGTGGCGAGCAGTCCCGTTTGAATCAGGTGGTTACAGATACCAGCGAGCAACTCGCTCAGGAAATATCCCGCGTCTTCAAGGAATACCAGCAAGACATGGTCGAGCAAAATCAGGGCCTTCGCCGGGATCTGGACAGCACTCGCAGTCAGCTCAAGTCGGATATTGACACCGCGCAGTCGACCCTCAAGTCCGATCTGGACGGAACTCGTTCCTACCTTCAATCGACGGTCGAGACCCGAGTCGCCGATCTCAGTTCCATCACGGTCAAGCAGAGCATGCTTGCTCAGATGCTGATCGAGCTTGGAAAGGGAATCCAGACTGGGACAACTCCGATTCTTCCTTCAGATCGTGAGATTGAGGAGGAGGATCAAGACTAAAAAAGGCAAATTCTCAAGGCCTCTCTCTCCATCTGTAGAGCCTTGGGAGTATTGATAGTTAGGTCACTATGAGTGAGTTCTCTAAGAACGGTGATGCGTCGCCGCCCGAGCCGCCATCGGCGGCGGAAGGCGCGGACTGTCCCTTCGGTCCGGTAGGATCGGAGCCGCCGGCGCCTCAGCCGTTGCCGTCAGCGATGCCTGCGAGGGGACTGCGTCAGGAGAGCGCTTCGGCTACCGACGCGAATCGGGTCGCAGATGCCGATGTCGAGATTGAGCGACTGAGGGAAATCTTGCTCGGAACGCAGGCTTCTGCGGTCGATGATATCTTCTTCATGCTCTTCGACGACGACCGTCGAAAGAACCAACTCAGCGATGATTTGCCCGATGCTTTCAAGATGAGAGCCCAGGGAGGGGAAGAGCGGTTCCGCGATCTCGTCGATGCCGTCGAGCATTCGGTCGTTGCCTCCATCAAGAAAAGTGTCGCCATAGACCGCGGCATGATGAGCGAGGCACTCTCCCCCATGATGGGCGGGGCGATTATAAAGTATCTGGCCAACTTTAATCGCCAGATCACCGAGTCGATCAATGAAAAGATCGAGATCGCCACTTCTCCTAGGAAGATCCGCTGGCTTCTTGAAGCAAGAAGCAAGGGGATGGACTACCGGGACTATGTCCATCTCAAGACCGAGTCCTATGAGGTCGACGAGGCCTGTCTGATCGATCTCCGAGATCTATCGCTCATTCAAAAGGCGACGGTCTACTCTGAGATTGACGCCATGTCTCTGGATCCGACGGAACCTTCTGAGGAGTGTCGCCAGGTCCAACAATATCTCCTAGAGAGTCGTGAGGCTGGAATTCCACTACGATTTTCTGACGATCTACGTATTGGCAACAAGAAGGTAATCGTCATTCACGGAGCGACGACCAGCCTTGCCGTCATGGTGGCGGGGTTTCCAACTCCTGAGCTAGAGCAACATCTGCAGAGTTATGCGGATGAGATGGACCAGATTTATGGGCGTGCCGAAGGGAGCTGTGAGGGATCCTTCGAGGAGGTTCATCCGATTCTTGAGAAATGCCTGATTCGCCACGCAGGATCTACTCAGACCGGACCGTCTTGGGGGTCGCGAATTTTCTTTACCCTTCTCGCATTGGCGGCGCTTGCTGCCCTTTTACTCTGGGGGATGCGAGAGTATCGCTGGGGGCAATTTTCTAAATCGGTCAGGGCTACTCCAGGCCTTGAATTGCTAAGTATTAATAGGGGCTTTGGAGGATCAAGTATGACTGGTCTTCACGATCCTCTTCAGACGGAGAGGAGTCCCGATCAACTTCTTGTCGAGGCGGGGATCAATCCCGACTCGGTCGAGTCGGCTTTTACTGCCTTCCAAAGTCTTGACGAGCCTTTCGCCTCTCAGCGTGCGGAATTAGACAACAAGCGGATTCGCCAAGCCGTCTTGCTGGCTCAGGCTGGACTTGAGGAACGGGAGAAGGCCTTGAAAGAGGATCTTAAACATACTCGGAAGTCGGAACTCGCGGTGTTCGAGGAGGAGAGCAAAGGTCGTATTGGTCAGCGCTCATCCGAGATCCTCCGGTCTCAAGTTGGGCTTCCCCAAGACCTTCAGCTGTCGGTCTCTAATCAAGTTCTTTACCCGGTGGGAGGTCTCGAGGAGCCAGGCTATTCCCAGTTCCTTGCAGAGGCACCTAATCTGACGATGATCGACAGCGTCGACACTTCTCAGCTTCGCGACCTGACCCGAGAACGAATCGATGCGGCGAAGGAGACAGTGGAGTCGATTTACATTCCGTATGTGTCGGGAACGACAACTCCGACGGCGAAGACCTCTCAATCGATTGCTGAAGCTGGAAGCGCCATCAAGGATATCATCACTAATGCCAAGCTCAAAGGGGAGACGATGAAGTTGACCTTGCATGCACTTCCCTTGTATCGCCAGTCGGCGACACCGGATCGGGAGATTGAACGTGTCCGGTTGAGGGATGTTGCCGGTAGGCTGATTGCGCTTGGAGTTCCTGCATCCAGCTTCCGAACTTCTGTTCTTGATTCACTTCCTAGCGACGCCCCCCTCTCCCAGCGTCTTGGAGTCTATATAAGGATCGAGCTTGAATAGGCAGGAATCACCCCGGATGCTAACTATTACCTTTCCTGTAAATCGGTAGAATTACCGGTTCCCACCATGAATTCTCTTCGACTCAGACTAACCATTGTCTTCTGCCTGTTCGGCCTCTTGCCGATGCTAGTACTGTTGCTCGTGGTCGAATTTGTTGACTACGGTAAGATCCCGTTCATCGCAGCTCTCGCTCTTTTTATAGTCTGTATTTTTGTGGGCAAGGGAGTCGCGCACTTCTTGGTTAAGCCGTTCACGGATCTGCTTCAGGATTTTGAGGCGGTGGTGAGTGGTGGAGCCCAGGGACTTAGCGAATCCAGCTTGTTTCCGGAACTACGAAAAATCCGAAGAGCTCTCGGTATTCTCCTGACAGATCAGCGAAACGCGAAGAGCCGGCTTGAGGAGATCGTCAACCAACGGACCAGTAAGTTGGAGGAGTCGCAAGACCTGCTCCGGAGGACCAATGGCTTCTTGTCAGCGACGTTCGATTCGTCTCCTGATGGTATTCTTGTGGTCGGTCCCGATGGTCGGCTGATTACCGCCAATCGACGTTTTGTCGAGAGATTCGACCTTCCGGAGGAGGTGATCGAGGGAGGCGGAGGAAGTCTGGGAGATGCGATCTGCCATCAGTTCCAGGATTCAGAACTCATCCGTCGACGTTGGGACTACTACTCGGAGAATCTCGAGCATTCCGCAGAGGAAGAGTGGGAAGTGATGGCTCCAGAGCCGCGCACCTATTACGTCTTCACTGCCCCGGTCGTGATGGATGATCAGCGACCATTCGCTAGGCTGTGGATCTTCCGTGACAAGACACAGCAAAAGAACCTCGAGTATGGTCTGCAGCAGGCACAGAAGATGGAGGCTGTCGGTCGCCTTGCCGGAGGAATTGCCCATGACTTTAACAACTTGCTCACGGCGATTTCTGGTAACCTATCTCTCGCCATTCTCGAAGGTGGTCCGGAGAATGACCAGATTCAGGATCGCCTATCCAACGCCCAGAAGGCGACGGAGCGGGCCATCGATTTGGTCAAGCAGATGCTCGGTTACTCAAGGAAGAGCCATCTGATCATCGCCAAGAGTAATCTGAATCTTATGGTCGAAGAGGTGAAGTCGATCCTCCGCCACAGCCTCGATCCACGCATCGAAATCACCCTCGATCTCCAAGGCGATCTGTGGGATGCACAAGTCGACAGCACACAGATTCAGCAAGTCGTCATTAACATGTGCGTCAATGCGCGTGACGCCATGCCTGAGCACGGTGGCGAGATCGTGCTGGCGACCCGCAACGTTACCCTTACCGACGAAGACATCGAGGGGACTGGCAATTTGGTCGAGGCAGGCGAGTTCGTTGCGATCTCGGTTCAGGACAACGGTGAAGGAATTCCCCCCCAGCTTCAGGATCGGATTTTCGAGCCATTCTTTACCACCAAAGATCCGGGCTCAGGCACAGGACTCGGTCTTGCCATGTCCTTCGGAATTATTCGCCAGCACGACGGTTGGATCGACTTCGCGTCTGAGGTCGGAGAGGGCACAGAGTTTGTTCTCTACCTCCCGAGAAATGCTCGGGAGATCGTAAATCCCGAGGGCGACGGCGATCAGGTGCCACCTGTCTTCCACAGCGGCGACTCGATCGCGGCTGATGCTCCCGGCACCGGAAACATTGCGGCGCCTCCGGTTGCCATCGGACCGATCAGCACCGGCGGAGTGGTGTTGATCGTCGATGACGAGGATAGCGTCCGGGCCATCGGAGAAGGCGTGCTTCGTCACCACGGATACGATGTACTCACAGCGTCTGATGGAGTGCTGGCGCTCGAGCAGGTCGCTGAACATGGAGACGAGATCGACGCCATCATGCTTGATCTGACCATGCCGACTCTTTCTGGCAAGGACACGTTTAAGTGCCTTAACGACGTTGGTTGCGAGATCCCTGTCCTTATTTGCTCTGGTTTCCTTGTCGATCTGGACGAGTTCTCGTTAGAGACCGGTGGCCGTCCTGCTGGATTCCTGCAGAAGCCTTACAAGATCGAAGGTCTGGCAGCGGAGATTCGGCGAGTGATCGACACGCGCGTGGCTCCCACACTTCCGGCTCCTTCAGAGGACTCCCTAACGGCGAGTTCGACTTCGGCTGTTTCCGGAGCGGGGATCTAACTAACTAGAGGATCGCGGTCAGGGCTCCCGTCGACTTGCTGAAGATACTACTTCTGCGCCAAAATTCTGAAGTAGCACCGTGTAGAGGTTAAGAGGTTGCTAGGTTGCTCAAGGGGGACACGCTCGGAGGCGGCCTTGTCGTTCGATCCGGGCGTCGTTCGACTTCTGAGTGCTGTTCTTGCTTGAATAGTGCGTTGAAGAGTTGGCGGCTGTCAGTCAGCGGTGGGACGTTGATACCCTTTCGGGTCCAGGAGAGTCGTAGCTCTTGTTCTCCGGTAGCGACCTTTCCGGCGCTGGGGCTGAGCGAGGAGAATGTCTGGAGAGCTGTCTGGAGATGGCCATTTGGAGGATCGTGGATGCGGGTGGAGCTTGCAGAGGCGGGAGGAAGAGGCTTGTTTGGCGCGGATCACCTCGCGGTGGTTGCGTCATTCACCCTAGACATACAACGAGCCATCACCTCCAAGAGTTTCATCGTCGGCACCGCCGGCCATATCGATCACGGCAAGTCCACCCTCGTCGAGGCGCTGAGCGGGGTGAATCCTGACCGGCTTCCCGAAGAGAAAGAGCGTGGAATGACCATCGATCTCGGCTTCGCTCACCTGCCTGTGACCGACGCGGAGACCGGCGAAGAACTGAGCATCGGGCTGGTCGATGTGCCGGGGCATGCGGACTTCGTCAAGAACATGGTCGCCGGGGTAGGGGCGATCGACGCCTGCCTGATCGTCGTGGCGAGTGACGATGGGTGGATGCCGCAGACCGAGGAGCATTTGCAGATTCTCACCTATTTAGGAGTTCGGCGTGGGGTCATCGCTTTGACCAAGTCCGATCTTCTTGAGGATAAGGAATTGGTCATGGAGTTCTTGCACGACTCCTTGGCTGGGACATTTCTCGAGCATGCTCCGATCATCCCGACCTGCGCTCTCGGCGGAGATGGGGTCGAGGAGGTCAAGACGGCCTTGGCTGACGTGCTTCGATCCGGAGTCAGTTTCGAAGACATCGGGAAGCCTCGGCTCAACGTTGATCGAGTCTTCTCTCCGAAGGGCATCGGCACGGTGGTCACAGGGACCCTTTGCGGCGGTGGGCTGGCGGTAGGCGACGAGGTCACCATCCAGCCATCTGGATTGAAAGCCAACCTCCGCGCGATCCAGAGCCACCAGTCGAGCCTCGAACGGGCTGATCCCGGAACCCGGACGGCGCTGAACCTACCCGATCTAGCGGTCGGCCATGTGTCGGGGAAGGACGGTATCGCTCGCGGAGACATTGTCACTTTGGATGGAGCTGCGCAGAAATCTCGAATCCTCGATGTCTGGCTCAACAAACTTCCGCGTGAGGTGCAGGGCCAACCAGCGAGTTCCCGCCCGATCAAGGACGGGGCGAAGGTCCGGTTCCATCTAGGCTCGGCTAGCGTCGGGGCGAGAGTGCTCCTGCACGGGCCGAAGGAGCTAGGGCTTGGCGACGAGTGCTTCGCCCAACTTCGGCTGGAGGAGCAGATCTACGGTTACGCCGGCGACCACTTCGTTCTGCGCGATTGGGGGAAGAAGGGCACGGCGGCCGGCGGCGTCATCATCGACCCGCATGCTAGCCCAGGAAAATTTCACACGCCCGAGCGCTTGGCCTTTCTCAAGGTGATCAAGGAGGCTCAGGAGAAGGCCGACCCGAAGGCCTTGGCGCAGGCCATTCTCGAGTTCAAGGGCACGGTGCCCAGTGCCGGATTCCTGTCGCAGACTTCGTTCCCGGCGGAGACCATCACCGCAGTCTTGGCCGATGAATCGGTGGCTTCCGATGTCGGTGGACTCTTGGCCGCACCAAATTGGTGGCAGGGCATTGTCGAGGAAGCCTGTGCTCGTATCACAGGCTTCCATCGCGACCATCCAGAGAAGCCTAGTTATCCAATCAAAAACTTCCGCGGGGTCTATGAGAAGGCCTTGCCCAAGTCCGAACTGGTCGATCCTCTCATGGACGCGGTCTTGGCGAAGGGCTTCGTCAAGGCACGGGGCGGGCTCCGCTCCGAGGACCATCTTCCCAGCCTGCCCGATCATCTCAAGGCGGTCGTCGAGCGGATCAAGAAGACACTCGATGTCAATCCGGTCGAGCCCCCGAACACGGGAGAGTTGGCTCCTGATGATGTCTCGCGCGAGGCGCTGCAGTTCCTCCTCGATACCGGACAGGCACTGACCTTGGACCAAAAAAATGTCATCGGACTCCGCGGGTTCGAGCTGATGAAGGCAAAGACGATCGAGTGGATCCAGACCAACGGTCAGGCCAAGGCGGCGGATATTCGTGAGGTCACTGGAACAACTCGCAGGATTCTTATTCCATTCCTTGAGGCCATGGACCGCCAGGGTGTGACTGTTCGGGACGGGGATTTCCGCCGCCTGAAGTAGTCAAGAAACGGGCCACGATTTGCGATAGGGATAAAAAGAGTTGCAATAGACAGACTTGTCTGTTTAGTTGTGTGGTGAGCACGCAATTAGATGTGATTAGCCCAGCGACTTCGAACTCGCCCAGCGTCCCCAAGTCGGGCATCGAGCCGGAACAGTGGCTGGAAGCGCACGGAGACTATTTACTACGCTTTGCCATTTCGAAAGTCAGTTCGTCGCAAATAGCTGAAGACCTAGTGTCGGAGACGGTGCTTGCCGCCATGCGCGGTCTGGACCGTTTTCAGGGCAGGAGCACAGAGCGGACTTGGCTGACAAGTATTCTGAAGAACAAGGTCGCCGACCACTTTCGCAAAAAGAACCGCGAGCGGAGCTTCACGGACCTCGGTGTGGAAGAAGAATGGCAGGAAGAGCGTCTTCTGGCTGCCGCAGATGGTGCGCCAGCCCGAAATCCTGCCGAATCGTTCGAGGCCAGTGAGCTCGGACGTGCCTTGCTCGATTCCATTGACACTTTGCCGGATCGGGCGGCTGAGATCTTCCGGCTTCGGGCGGTTGAGGAGGTCTCTACTGCTGAGATCTGCCAGCGGTTCGGGATTTCGGACAGCAATTTCTGGGTTATTATGCACCGTGCCCGTGCCGCTTTGAAAGGGCATTTAGAGAGCGGCTATTTGGCGGGAGCGGTTGCCTAGGGCTGTGCGGAGGTGTAGTGACGGTGATGAACAATTGCCCTCTCCTTCTTGTTCTTATCGCTTTCTTCCCCTTTGCCCTTTCTGCAAGGCCGCTGGGAAAAACGGATGCGACCCTCGACTACAAGATCGTTGCCTCGGGGACGATTGGGACTCAGGCAGAGGTTATCGACGGGATCACCTTCCGGCTGAAGAGGGCTGATGGCACTAAGACTACCTATCGACTTGCCTTCCTGCGGCTGCCACGAGGACAGCCCGCGCAGGCGGCCGCCAAGGAGGGGCTTGCCCGAGTCTTCGATCGGGAGAAGTCCGCTGTTTACAGTAGTGGACAGACAACGACGAACAATGACGGAGAGACTTTCGAGCTGGCCTTCATCAACACCGCTCGGGGCCTCTTTTCGGCAAGGCTGATGGCCGATGGACTGGCTGATCCCGGTGGTGCTGGGGCGACGCTCCCCGACGGGACCGGCGAGATCATTTATGAACGCGAGATGAGCGAAACTTGGCGAAAGGCCGAGTCTGCCGAGCGCGGCCAGTTCGGCGACTTGAAACCTCCGCCCATCGACAAGCGCATCAATCTGAACACGGCTACCTCGGCCGAGCTTCAAGAGCTTCCCGGCGTCGGCCCCTCCACGGCGGCCAAGATTATCGCTGCCCGCCCCATCCGAAGCGTGGCGAAACTAAAGAAGATTGACGGCATCGGTCGCGCGACCTTCGAGAAGTTGGAGAAGTCGGTCAAGACGAACGACTGACTCCTGAGTTTCCATGACAGGGCCAAGGCCGCCAAGGCCTAGGAACCGTCTTTTTCTCACTTCCATGCGACTTCTCACCTGATTACATTCCTCACGAGCCTCATTGGCTTCGGCGCCTTTGCCGACGAGCGCCCGAACATCCTGCTCATCGTCACCGACGGCCAATCGCCGACCGCGCTGTCTTGCTACGGCAACGTACTCTGCGACACGCCGAATTTCGACCGGCCGAATCGGCAACCCTTGGTTCTTCCCGCAGGCACTTCCAGCAGCAGTTTCGACGGTCGGCGGGAGATCCATCGTTCAGCTAGACTGAAGTTGTAGAGCCCCATTCGCGCCGAGCCCAGTCCCCACTTGGCGTAGCCATCAATTTCACTCATAATTA
>ENA-ORXR01001562-ORXR01001562.1-marine-metagenome-genome-assembly--contig:-NODE-1562-length-24059-cov-46.151197_pt1 | contig 24059 bp, 10 predicted proteins | sample MGYA00237866_ERZ511479 | MGnify/ENA metagenome assembly ERZ511479 | reverse complement strand
TGGATGTTCTCCAACAAAGTAATCGGACAAATTTCGCCAAATGAACTTATCATAATTAGTTTGACTTACTACTTAGTAGTCTGTCAAACTAATACTGTCGGGTAATTTGGCGAAATTTGCCCCATTACTTAAGTCTCATATTTTCATCAAAAATCCTTTAATACTAAAGGCGGCTTCATTTCTTATTAAAAAAATCATACATTTGTACAGTTAGATCTATCTAATCTAAATCATTAAATTTTGATACAATATGAGAATAATCACTTTACTTATTTTGCTTTTCGCTGCTTTCGCAGGAAATGCCCAATCCCTACCCATAGATTTTGAAACAACAATAACTACTTCCGACTTTATAGATTTCGACGGAGGAACAGCAACGGTGCTTCCCAACCCTCAATCTAATGGTATAAATACCAGTGCGACCGTCGCACAAATAGTTAGAAATGGCGGAGAAATATGGGCAGGAAGTAAAATAGATTTAGCCGCTAATCTGGATTTTTCTACCCTAAGTACTATTTCGATGAAAGTCTTTACCACTGCGCCTGTTGGAACAATTGTCAAATTTAAACTAGAAGGAACAGGCGCTACCGAAAGAGACGTACCAACGATGGTTTCCAATGAATGGGAAGTCCTGACTTGGGATTTTACAGGCACTCCCAGCGATTTCAATTCCATCGTTTTTATGTTTGATTTTGGCAATATAGGAGATGGTTCTGCCAACTCAACTTTCCTTTTTGATGATATTGAACAGCTATTTGGAGGCACTCAGATTGATTTGCCCGTAGATTTTGAGACGGCAGACGTTAATTATACCATGTCTGATTTTGGCGGCAATGTCTCCAGCTTAGTTGCCGACCCATCCGACCCTGACAATATGGTGATACAAGCCATCAAAACCACCGGAGCAGCAACATGGGCAGGCACTACAATTGGTACGCCCGCCGGTTTTGCCACCAATATTCCACTGACTTTATCGGACTCAAAAATGACGGTCAACGTATGGTCGCCCGAAAGCGGTACGCCCATACGCCTGAAGGTCGAAGATTCAAATGACCCGACCCATACCTGCGAAACAGAAACCAATACCAGCATTTCAGCAGATTGGGAAGTCTTGGAATTTGACTTCACCAACCAAGCTCCCGGAACGGAATCATTGAGCGTCGGTTTGAGTATGGGCTGGACTTATAATATGGCATCTATCTTTTTCAATTTCGGAACAGACGGTGCTACGGCAGGAGAAAAAACGTATTATTTTGATGATGTAAAATTCGGCGAATTGATGGTGGGCATTAGCGATTCTGAAACCGATGAATTTAGCATCTTTCCCAATCCGGCAAATGCTGAATGGAGGGTTTCGTCTGAAAACCAAGCGATTACTTTGGTAGAAGTCTTTGATATGCAAGGTAAACGAGTACTTACACTTTACCCCAGTAATTATGCAGCAATAATACCTGCATACAATTTAGCGAAAGGAATTTATGTGGCTAAAGTTTCGACTGATTCGGGAGTGAGTAGTGTGCGGCTTTTGAAAAGGTGAGCATCTGCTATTCGAAAAAGCTCATTTGTTTTAAACAAATAAAAAAAGCACTTACAAAATATATTTTGCAAGTGCTTGATTTTCAGTGTCGGGGCGGCAGGATTCAAACCTGCGACCCCCTGCTCCCAAAGCAAGTAGTTTTTAGTTTCTTATATTTTCATTTTATACTAAACTATTGACTATTAGCTATTTACGATTTTTATATTTTTTGTTATTTGTCGTTTTTTTCCTATCTTTGCCTTAAATGTTTGACCTATGTTTGACCCTAAGACAAATCAAAAGCACACGCTATGGCAAGTATAAAAATCATACAACGTACTAAAGAATACAAAAATGGTGAACGCCCTATCTCTTTACAGATAATCAAAGACAGGAAACAAAAGCAAATCGCGCTTGGCTATTCTTGCAAAAAAGACCAATGGAGTAGAACCAAAACCGAATTCAAGAAAGGGGTAGAAAACTACAAACAGCGTAACGTCATTTTACAAGAAGCCAAGACCCGTGCTTTGAAGATTATAGATGAATTTCGCACCGAAGGTAAAGACTTTACACTGCTCGAATTTGAAGAAAAATTTAGAGGTATAAAACGCAGTCAACAAAAGACCATCTGTGAGTTTGGAAGCGAGAAAGTTGCTGATTTGCGTAAAGCCGGAAGTATCGGTAATGCTTTCGTGTATGATGAAACGCTCAAATCGTTTCTCAAATTTATAGGAAATGATACGGCGGTGTTTGCTGATATGACACCTCAAAAATTAAATAAATATGAAACCTACCTCCGCAGCAGAGGCGGTACAGACGGCGGCATTAGCGTCAAGATGCGAACCTTGCGGAGTCTATTCAATTATGCGGTTACAGCCGGAGCCGCCAAAAAAGAAAACTATCCTTTTGACGCTTATAAAATCGCCAAACTCAAAAGTAAAACCCAAAAACGCGCCCTCACCCGTGAGCAAGTCCGCATGATAGAAAATTGCCCTGTAAACGAACATCCAAAACTGACCGATGCCCGAAACTATTTTGTATTCAGCTACTATACACGCGGGATGAATTTTGTGGATATGATGCTCCCAAAATGGTCGGACATCGTAGGCGACCGAGTTTACTACAAACGCGCTAAAACAGGCGGTAATTTCAGCGTCAAAATTCACGAAGCCGTCAAACCCATTATCGAATACTATAAACAACAAGACAACCTGACCTCATACATTTTTCCCATCTTGTTAAGTGATAACCTTGCACCCAACCAAATTGACAACCGAAAAAAGAAAGTATTGTCGCAATACAATAAAGCCCTCAAAGAAATTGCCAAATTACTCGGCATCGGCGATGACCTCACCAGCTGCACCGCCCGACACAGTTACGCCACCAATATGAAACACGCCGGGGCATCTATCGCCGTCATCAGCGAATCTATGGGGCATAAAAACACAGAAATCGCCGAAGTTTATTTGAAGCAGTTTGATAATAAGGTGATTGATGAGGCGGTGGATGCGTTTTTGTGAGTGATGCTACTGACAAGACTTTGAGTCCTCTACTCGTATGAGCCTAAACCCTATATCTTGTGATGCCACATCAGGAAGGCGATAATTTCTTGCAGCAATCCTCATATCTCGTTTGGGGTTGCTTTTAAAGCTACCGCCACGCACTGATTTTGCTTTGTTAGGGTTTTCCCCTGTAGAATTATTAGACTCAATATATGGATGATATTCATCTCTACACCATTCCATTACATTTGCGGTCATGCCTTTAGGTGGATTATCTTTAATATTATAGTTCCTATTTGCCTTGGTCGTCGTGTAAACATTGACGGTAGCCCCACGCTTTAAAGTAATTATATCACTTTCTTCAATATCGCTATATTTTTTGAAAGCCCCTCCACCTCTTTTGCCCCCATGTGCAGCGTATTCCCATTGTACTTCGGTAGGTAAATCATAATCATATCGACAATCTCTTTCTGATAGCCACATGGCAAATTCCTTGGCACCATACCAAGTGACCATCGTTACAGGGTGTTCTTGGTACTGCTTTTCACAGACAAATTTTTCTTTTTCTTTTTTTATCCTTGAACCTGCTAACTGAATCCACTTATTATACTTTTCTGGTTTGCTTTGTTTATCGTTTAGAAAATCACAATATTGTTGGTTGGTCACTTCATAACGACCTATCTCGAAATCTTCACTTATTTTTTGTTGGGTCTTCTTTTCGTCATTTCTTCTGACTTTTTTATCACTACTTCCCATCGTAAAATCACCCTTGAATAACTTGACCGAAGAATAATAATCCCCCACCTCAGCATTGATGGGAGAACAAAATTTATCACAAACAAAAAAGGGAAAATCAATTCTGCTAGGGTTAGAGATAGTTGGTTTTTGGGGAACGGAGGCACTCAATTCGCTAACAAGTTTAGGGACTCTCAGGCTTACATAATTAAAAAGTTCATTAACAGATATGATTTTGTCTCGTTTAGAAGCTTTATCGCGCAACCCTTCAATTATTGCTTCTGTAAATGCCCCGTTCTCCCATTTTCCATTGGAATAAGATACTTGATCGGCTTCGCTAGATGTTATGATAATGTATCCCTCTCTTTGGTAAGCATTTATGTCGGTACCGGAATAACAAGCATCAATAAAAATCACTTTCTTGGCATCTATCTCATCCAAAGTCGAATAAATATGATCTTCCATACTAATACCGAAGTCTTTTATATCAACATCAGCACTATAATCACTTGGTTGAATATATACTTTCTTATCTATCTGATTCCCATGCGAAGAAATAAAAAACAAGAAAACATCATCCGAGCTGAATGAATTTTCAGTAGCTATTTGATTAAGTAGAGATTTGACATTTTTTCTTGTTGCTTTATCATTTGTGAGTCTGTACTGAATTACCTTTGAGTACAAAGCTCGCTCACCGCAAGCCTGCATCAAAAATGCTTCGTGAAAAGCATTTGCATCGTTGACCGTCCATAGGTTAGGAGAGTCTTCCGGGGTAGGACCAATCGAAAAAGTGAACAATTTTGGTTTTGTTTCGCCATTCAAAACGGTTAATGGCTCAGAGGAATAAATATTACCTCTAATTTTTACTTGAACGACAACCTTGACATAACCTCTTTTATCGATGGTAATTATCTCTTTGAAGATCATGTTGTAGTCTGAGAGCCTAACCGGATCGGCTTTAGTGTCTTTGTAAATACTTTTCTCGTCTACAAGAACATCAATTTCTGCGCCTTTAATGTTCCCCTCAATAGATAGCCGTATAGACAATTTTCCATTCGTAATTCGATGAACTTGCTTAGATGGCTTGGGGTTAATCCACTTAATGCTAACCTGAGCAGAAGCATTACTGTAAACAACTAAAAGTATCAAAACGATTTGTAGTAGGTGTTTCATTTTATGTAAACCTTAATGAAGGGGGAGAAATGACTCCCCTATTAGAGAAATTATTTTACGATAACATTAAGAACGATTGGGACAACATACCCTGTGCTTGAACTGGCATTGAAAGTCATACTTTCTTTGTCATATTCAATATCTTCCATAGACATTAAAACATCATCAAAACCAGAATCTAATCGCTTTACAAAATCTTTTTCTTTAGATTCTTTTATTTTTAAAATGCGTGCTGAAATATTTTTAATTTCCTTGTATGAGTATATTACGCAAATGTGGTCAGTTCCTGCATGAACAGATTGAAGTGCGTTAAAGGCACTCGGAATAATCATTCCCGCATCCTCGTCCGGCACAAGAGGCTTAGAAATAGGAACATTCTCTGCTGAATCTACGTTGCTGATAACGAAGCTATTGGGGAAATGTAACTCTGCTTTATTTTTGCTGTCAATACTAAAAACATAAATGTAAGAATCTTTAGTCATTTCAGAACCTTTGAGTTGATACACATCTCTCATATTCCAGTCTGAAATTAAGTAGGAAGAACCGGTAAAAGTAGGGGCAACACCTTTGAAGATTGGGCTATTTGTATTTTCATCGAATCCGCTTGGAGTACGGAATGTAAAACTCCCCTTCAATGAAATGTCTTTTTGTACTGGAGTTGGTTTGACTATCGGCGCCGGATCTACCAAAGGAGTATCAATACTCTCAAGAATCATGGAATAACCATATTTCACATATTTAGCATAGTCTGCATCTCTCATCCAGATAAATCCATTATCCGCCCAGTCTGTCCCCCAACTATTCATGATTAATATAGCTTTTCTTGATACATCATAACCTACAACACACATTGCATGACTACCTACAGGGTTGGTATCAGCCGTATTAATATCAAGTGTCTTTGTCCCAGATTTTGCCAAAAAGAAACTTTGAGGAATTGCCATTCCGATAACCACAGGTCGCCCTTTTGCTAATTGCTCTCTGGTCTTCACAATTTTTAAATTTTCAGAGCTAGTCTCGGTGAAAGTGGTGACAAAATCCTTGATTCTGTATGAATTAGCTTTCTTTTTCAAATCTTCGGTAGGTTGAGTAGAACAGTTGTCTTTCGTTTTTACATAGTCAAAATCACTCGCAAAACAATCTCCTTCACTTCTAAGTAATTGCATAGCATTAGAAATTCTTGAGCCATTATTGCAACCATCTTCTTGAATACGATTAAAAATATAATAAGCTGAGAAAGCCATCGTGTTAATATCTGTTTTATCTCGTATATTGTTTTTCATAGCATTCATTATTGTAAAAGCATTGCTGGCTGCAAAACCTGTACAGGTCGGTCCCTCTTGTTGTCGTGCTGTAGCCGCAAACTCACTCAGATTGACAGACATAGGTAGAGAACTGCTTTTGCCTCTGAGATTGAAATCGACAGGTAGTGCAGATGTTGCAGTTTTCATCTCTTGTTCATCAATGATTGCTCCTAATTGATAATTTTCTTGTGCAATCACAATATTTGAGATGAGCATTAAAGCGAATAACTGGATAAAAAAGTAATTTTTCATTTTGGTAAATTTTGAATGATAAATTGGAAGGATAGCACTCCCAATAATTAAATTAATTTGAATAAAAATTGCCATCTGTGATTTAGTAATTCGCCTATAAATGCGTCAACAATGAAAAGGTGACACATTAAAATCATTTTTTTCGTTCCGTCGAAAATAAAATAAACTAAACGACCACCTACTGAAGTAGGTGGGTTTAATTCACGGACGACTGAAAGTCGTCGTCACTGTATAAGTTTAAAAAAGTTATTCGCTCTTTCGAGAAACGATAACCGTTTACCATCTTTTTTTTTCAAAAAAAGATGGTTTAAATAAATTTGTCGTACTAAAGTACGAGGTTTTAAACCTAAAAATGAGACCAATAAAATAAATTTCAAGAAAATTAAAAAAAATCTGTCACCAAATGAAAAATACTTCATCTATGGACGTGAAGACACTACAAACATATCAAATCATAAGCGGAATTCGCTCGAATAACAGCGAAATTATCGCATGGGTTAAAGAAAGCTACCTGCCTATTGTGAGGCAATACCTTACTCAATTGAACTGGACACCTCATGATGCTATAAATGTCTTTGAACGAACACTCATCAAAGTCAAACAGCAAATTCAATTTAATCGAAATATCAAAAATAAAACTTTCAAAGCAATTTTTGAAGACCGATTACAGGTAGCTTGGTTGGAACACATCGCCTCATTCATGCCGGATGCTTTGGTCAATACCAATGAAAAACGTAAGATCATTGAGCGATTTACAAAAAGTATTTTCCCGATTGTATGCAGCATGGTCGAAAAATACAAGGGCGATGTAGAAACAGCAAAAGAAATTTATGCAGAAGCTATTTGGCGAGTCGGTAAAAACATTCGTGACAATAAGTATGAAGAATCCAATGCCTTCAAAACTTACTTCTTGGAAGTCGTAAAAAATATCCTCAGAGAAGAAAGCAGAAAGAAAGCAAAAGAGGTGTCCTTTGACGATTATTTTACCGATAACGAACCCGCAGACGATTTTGACTTTAACGTATTTAAATCAAAAGATGCTGACCTGACGCTATTGGAAAAACTGCTCCAACAAGCCGAGGAAAAATGCATAGTGATATTTAATTTATTCTATTGGGAAGGATTAAAAGTACACAAAATTGCCGAACAAACCGGTCTGAGCCTTGCCAATGCAAAGCAACGCCTTTCACGCTGCCGAAGAAAACTCAAGGCGGCATTTATTAATAAAAAAAACAAGCACGATGAATAAAGATAATACAGCGTTGATAACAGACTATATGAGCGGAGATAAGAAACATATAGCACTCGAAGCTATCGAAGACGATGCGCTACGAGAACAGGTCGCGCTTGCAAGGCAAATGAATTTCACATTGAAGCACCGTCAGCAAATTCAGGCTCAAGCCGTGTTGAATGATATTCTCCCCGGAATACCAACGACTACGGATCACGACTTAACGGAACGGCTTGCAAAAGAAAACGTCCTCCAACTCCCAAACAAAAAACTACCCAATATCTCAAGATGGCTACTTGGTGGCAGCCTCATTTTAGCACTGGTAGCTATACTTGTGATGTTGATACGCCCTGTAATACCCAATACTACTGAAAACATTCAATCTGTTATTCAAAATCACATCATCCCGATAGCAACGTACACAAGTTACGATGTAGAAAAGGAAAGAGATTATTTCAGCTTGGGATTTGAGGCTTATGATAAAGGCAGCTACGATGATGCCACCAAACACCTCAATGCCTATTTGAAGAACAATCCCAATGATGAAGATACCCGACTTTATCTTGGCATTTCGGAGCTTATGGTAGAAAAATATGCTGCGAGTTTATTAAATTTGCGATTATTAAGTAAGTCTAATGACCCATTCGTCAAAGAACATTCGGAATGGTATCTCGCATTGGCGATGCTGATGGACAATAACAAGACGGAAGCATTCCAATTACTTGAATTAATCTCGGAGAATAGCGCACATCGTAATCATACTAAGGCACAAAATCTATTGAATCAAATCAAAAAATAACAGACCATGAAATATATCTACACACTAATCACCATCACTATGGTGCAGACATTCACTTATGCCGCAAGTACTGCTTCATTGGATTTATCACTCAATGCGACAGACGGCACTATTGAGCGACATGTAAAATTGACGTGGGAAGAGCCTGAAAATGCGAAAGGCTATCGAGTACTACGCAGCACAAAAAGTACTGGTGAAGACCGCCAACTCATAGAAGATTGGATGGGCATAAATCGCTTTATGGATGGAGAGGCTACTCCTGGTGTGAAATATTATTACTGGGTAGAAGTACTATTCTCTTCGGATAAAAAAGTGCTCTCGAAGCCTGATAAAGGGCATCGCCTCAAACTTGACTTTGCCATAGAAGAAATAATATCTTTCAGCGAAATCTTTGCAGCACCTCAAAAAGAAATCATCTACAAAGACTCGGTACTGATGGCAATGCCGCAGATAGATGGACGATGCAAGCCGGGCGGCACCATACAAGTCAGTACAGCAGTATATAATGCCGGACCGCTTATCGTAGAAAAAGCTACTATGCGCTTTTACCTTTCCGATGATGCGCTATGGGATGAAACTGACACCTTCATCAACGAGACGACCAGCTTTAAACTCTATGGCTTTGCACCGCCTGTACGCACTAAGCAACAAGTACAGCTACCCAGGATGTCTGTAAGAAACAAATACTTCATCATCGTACTCACTTCGGGTAAAACTATAAAGGCTGTTTCCTCCCAAAAAATCTAAAAAAGAAACCCAATACCTTGTCTATACTTACCCTCATATTTTTTTTGTGCAAAGTACAAAATAAATAAACTCCCCTCTCCTCATAGGATAGGGGCTGGAGGAAGGTTAAAATTAATACACCATAATACGCTTTACACATATCCCACAATACCTCATAACAACTATACTCCTCGCATTATGCCTAAGTCCACACACCTACACCTACGCACAGTGTAACCGCGTGAGTGACTCCCTCGCCCTCGTAGCCTTCTATAATGCCACGGGAGGACCGAACTGGACGAACACTTGGGACTTGACAGAGCCGATAGATGAATGGTATGGCGTGGAGCTAAATGAAGATGGGTGCGTAACATGCTTAGTTTTCTCTGATTTTTGGACTTCTGGAGACTGTTACGGTGTATTTGGAAGCGACTGGGGCAATAACTTAATAGGTGATGTCCCTCCTGAAATTGGTAATCTAAGCCAACTTCAATCACTAATCTTACCGCATAACAGTCTGACAAGCATACCCACAGAAATTGGAAACCTTATTAATCTGGAGATTTTATCTTTAAAAAGAAACCAACTAACAAGCATACCTCCTGAAATCAGTAATCTGGATAATCTGGAGATTTTATCTTTGTGGGGAAACCAACTAAGCTTCAAGGATATAATTGAAAATATAAACGAAATTAATATAACTGTCCAACAAAACTCAGCAACAGGTTCTTACTTCTACGACCGCCAAGATTCAGTCGGCATAGAGCAAATCATTACCCTCACAGTAGGAGACGACTATTTACTGGATTTAATGGTAGATGACGACGTGACTACAAACGTCTATGAATGGCAAAAAGATGGTAATATCTATGCAACAACTCTCGTCAATGAAATATCCTTTACTAATATACAATCAAGCGATGCAGGTACCTACACTGTTCTATTTATCAATCCTGTCGCACCGGATTTGACACTGTATAGCCGTCTGGTGACTTTGGTGGTGGAGAATGCCATCAATCCTTGCCAAGCACAAGATTACATCGCCCTACGCGCTCTCTACTTCAGCACTGATGGCGATAACTGGACGGACAACACAGGCTGGCTCACGGCAGCAGAGTTTTTAGCAAATCCCACCATGCCAGCAGGTACAGATGTAAGTACGTGGTATGGCATAAGTGTCAATACAGATGGGTGTGTGACTTGCATTGATATGGATGGGGTGGATAATTGTGGTTATGTTATTCCCTCAGGTGGAAATAACTTAGTGGGTACACTTCCTCTCGAAATCGGTAATCTAAATAATTTGGAAGAACTCTATTTGGGTTCTAACGCTTTCACGAGCCTCCCAGCAGAAATCGGCAACCTCGCTAATTTGGAAACGCTAATCTTGAACTCTAACGCTCTCACGGGCCTCCCGGAAGAGATTAGCAACCTCGCTAATTTGGGATGGCTACATTTGGCGAGTAACCAACTCACAAGTATCTCTGCTGAAGTCGGCAACCTCGGTAATTTAGAATGGCTATATTTGCAAGATAACAACCTAACAAGCCTCCCCGTTGAAATCGGTAACCTTAATAATTTGGTTCGACTATCTTTAAATGGTAACGCCCTTACAAGCCTCCCTATTGAAATCGGCAACCTCAATAATTTACAATACATACATTGGAACGATAACCAACTTACCTTCGAGGATATTATCGGAAACTTCGATGAAATCAATACAACCGTACAACAGAATGGACCATGGCTTGGCTCTCACATATACAACTACGCCCCTCAAGACTCCATCGGCACAGCAGCCACTATTACCCTTACCGAAGGAGATAGCTACACCCTTGACCTCATGGTAGATGACACCGTCACCACCAGCACCTATCAGTGGCATAAAGACGGTAGTCCCTACACTACCACTACCCTCAATGAGCTATCCTTCACCAGCTTACAAGTAAGCGATGCAGGTACATACACATGCGAAGTCACCAATCCCATAGCACCCGACCTCACGCTATATAGCCGTCCGGTGACTTTGGTGGTGGAGAATGCCGTCAATCCCTGTCAAGCACAAGACTACACCGCCCTACGCGCCCTCTATCTCAGTACTGATGGCGACAACTGGACGGACAACACAGGCTGGCTCACAGCAGCAGAGTTTTTAGCAAACCCCACCATGCCAGCAGGTACAGATGTAAGTACGTGGTATGGCATAAGTGTCAATACAGATGGATGTGTTACTTGTATTGATTTGGATGGGGTAGATAATTGTTCCACGTTTGAACCTCCTTTTACAGGTAATAATCTAATCGGAGTCCTTCCGAGTGAAATTGGAGGTCTCACTAATTTAGATACTTTGTCTTTAGGGTACAATAATATTACGAATATCCCTTTTGAAATAGGCAATTTGGTTAATCTACAACTATTGAATTTAACTAGGAATCAACTTACAACATTACCTTTAGAAATTGGTGATTTAAACAATCTAAGGTCGTTAGCCATGGGTGGAAATAACTTGATAAGTATTCCTTCAACAATTGGTAATTTAAATAATTTGCAGAGGTTGAATTTACAGCTGAATCAACTATCAAACTTACCTTTGGAAATTGGCAACTTAGGCAATTTACGAGCTTTGTACCTAAACGATAATCAACTGACGATTATACCAGAAGAGATTTTTAATTTAGTCAATTTAAAGCTATTGCAATTAGATGACAACCAACTTACTAACATTTCGCTTGGGATAGAGAACTTAGTTAACCTACAAACGTTGATTTTGAGTGATAACCTATTGACGAACATACCAACTGAAATCAAAAATTTAGGTAGTTTACAGTGGTTATCATTACACATAAATAACCTGACCTTCGAGGATATTATTAGTGAGATTTCAGTCATTGAGGGTACTATCGAGCAAAATGCCACAGAGTCTGCTCATAGCTATCGCTACGCTCCACAAGACTCCATCGGTACAGAAGAAACCATCCCTCGCACCGCAGGAGACAGCTACACCATGGACCTCACAGTAGATGATACTGTCATCACCAACACATATCAGTGGTACAAAAATGGCACTCCATACACAGCTACTGCCGTCAATGAGCTATCCTTCGCCAGCTTACAGGTGAGCGATGCAGGCACATACACCTGCGAAGTCACCAATCCTATAGCCCCCGACCTCACGCTATACAGCCGTCCGGTGACTTTAGTGGTGGAAAACGCCATCAATCCATGCCAAGCACAAGACTACATCGCCCTACGCGCCCTCTACCTGAGCACCGATGGCGACAACTGGACGGATAACACAGGCTGGCTCACAGAAGCGGAGTTTTTAGCAAATCCCACCATGCCCGCAGGTACAGATGTCAGTACATGGTATGGCATAAGCACCAATGCCGATGGATGTGTGACTTGTATTGATTTGGATGGGGTGGATAATTGTAGTTACACTATTGATGATGGAAATAACTTAGTCGGTGGTCTTCCTGCTGAAATTGGCAACCTCATTAACTTGGAAAGGCTATCTTTAAGTTATAACCAACTAACAGGTCTTCCTCCTGAAATCGTTAATCTTAGTAACTTGGAAAGGCTGAATTTAAATGATAATAACCTAACGAGTATTCCTCCAGAAATTGGGAATCTCAATAATTTAGAAAGATTACTCTTATATCGTAATGAGTTAACAAGTCTTCCCTCTGAAATTGGTAACCTAAGTAATCTGAAATATCTGTCTGCATTTAGTAACCAATTAGTGAGTCTTCCCCCAGAAATTGGGAATCTCAACAGCTTGGAAGTGTTATTTCTAAGTTCAAATAACCTAACGAGTATTCCCTCTGAAATTGGCAACCTTGGCAATCTTATACACCTAGATTTATATGGCAACCAACTAACGAGTCTTCCTGCTCAAATTGGCAACCTCAACAACTTAAAGTATCTTTATTTGAGTAATAACCAAATCACGAGTTTACCTATTGAAATTGGCAACCTCAATAGTTTGAAAACCTTATCTTTGTCGGATAATCGCTTAATGAGTGTTACCTCGGAAATTGGTAATCTCAACAATTTGGAGTTTCTATCTGTAGCTCATAACCAATTGGTGAGTCTCCCTTATGAAATCACTAATCTGGATAGTTTGGAAGTTTTGTCTTTAGAGTCTAATCGGCTAATGAGCCTTCCTAATGACATTAGTGACCTTGATAGTTTACATCGACTATGGGTAGAAGACAACCAACTCACCTTCGGGTATATAATCGGCAACTTCGATGAAATCAATACAACTATCCAGCAAAATGCCACAACTACCTTACATACCTACACCTACGCCCCACAAGACTCCATCGGTACAGAAGAAACTATCCCTCGCACCGCAGGAGACAGCTACACCATCGACCTCATAGTAGATGACACTGTCATCACCAGCACATATCAGTGGTACAAAGATGGCACTCCATACACAGCTACTGCCGTCAATGAGCTATCCTTCGCCAGCTTACAGGTGAGCGATGCGGGTACATACACTTGTGAAGTTACCAACCCTATCGCACCAGATTTGACCTTGTATAGCCGTCCGGTAACTTTGGTGGTCGCTGCGGGCTGCGATATGGAAATCACTTGTATTGACCTCACACCCGAAACCGATGAGGCACTCATGGACGGGAGCGCACAAGTCGATATCACAGGCGGCATAGCACCTTATGAGATTATATGGAATGGTGCAGCCTCCGATACCCTCACAGGCATACAGGGCAACACTACTATAAGCTCACTAAGCGGAGGCGCGTACAATGTTACCATCACTGATGCCATAGGCTGTCAAGAAGTCTGCATTTTCTCCATCCTCTACACCGGACCTTGTGAAAGTACCGCTACGATTGTCATTCACGGTCCTACCTCCTTTTGTGAAAGTGAGTCGGCTACGCTGACTGCCTCATCGGGTTTCAGCAGCTATGCTTGGAGCAATGGCGCAACTACTCAATCCGTTACAGTCAGCACACCTGCTACCTATGCCGTCACCGTCAACGATGCCACAGGCTGCACCGCCACCGATGACTTCGACCTCAACACCCACGATTTCTCCAACCTCACCATCAATTCCGATACTGTATGCGCTGGAGAACCGATTATCTTAACGCTAAAAGACTTTCCTGCGCCTGTTTTTGAGGATATTAATATTTATCCTAATAAATCTGACACGGATATAACAACGGGAAGAGCACTACATGCTAATGATATTGACGGTGATGGTGACATAGATATTCTATCACCTTCAGCGGCTTCTTTTGAAGGTATAATATTATATGAAAATATTGGTGATGATGAGTTTAAGTTTAATTTTTTGTCATTTGATTGGTTTAGCGGGTCAGGGGGAAGTCATAGTATACATTCCACAGATATTGATGAAGATGGTGATATAGATATTTTTGCAACGGGATCTGCATCGCTAACGTGGTTAGAAAACGATGGTGCAGAACACTTTACTCCACATTATTTAGATTACAACCTTGGATATAATAATGATGTAAAATCAAGCGATTTCGACCAAGACGGTGATGAAGATTTAATTCTTGCAGTTGGAGGTGAAAACAGATTGACCATATTTTTAAATGATGGAGATGAGAGTTTTACACAAAAACATATTATTAATGGTGAATATGATGTGCAAGAGATATATTTAGACGATATTGATAGCGATGGAGATATAGATATAGCCTGTGCTTCAAATGATGATGACTCTGTTTATTGGATGGAAAACCAAGGAAGTAATAACTTTACCTATCATTTAGTTGCCTCAAATGCCTATGGTGCTCATGGTGTATTTATAAAGGACGTAGATAGCGATGGTGATAAAGATATACTTTCTGCATCTTCAGATAATGCTGCGGATAAAATCGCATGGTATGAAAATAATGGGAACGAAAACTTTGTGGAAAGAATTGTGTCAACTAATGCAGAAAGTGCTTTCTCCGTCTTTGCAGAAGATGTAGATAGCGATGGAGATATAGATATTCTATCTGCCTCATACTGGGATGATAAAATTGCCTGGTATGAAAATAATGGTAATCAAAATTTCTCCGAACATATTATCACCAATCAAGCGGATGCTGCAACTTTGGTTATAGCGGTTGATGTAGATGGGAATAACAGTATAGATATAATTTCTGCATCAAGTAGGGATAGCAAAATAGCTTGGTATAAAAATGATGGCAATGAAAGTTTTGTAGAAAAAATTGTTTCAACATCCGCACATGCAAGTGAAAATATCTCAATGGCTGACATTGACAACGATGGAGACAATGACTTTGTAGGTATAAGTCATGCGGTAGCCGCTTGGTATGAGAACAAAGGTAGTAATAACTTTGAAAGGCATAATTTAGCAACAAATATACCAGAAATAGCGACATCCCCACCAGAAAAGTGCTCCGGTGCTATTGACTTAGATTTCGATGGAGACACGGATATTATATTAGGCTTTACCAATAGACTGTCTTGGCTTCAAAATGATGGTAATCAAAATTTTTCTGAAAATATAATAATTAATAATTCCCAAAGAGTAGAATATCTACAAATTGGCGACTTTAACAACGATGGCGATTGGGATATAGTTTGTGCATATGTAAATGAAAATAAGATTTCCTTATTGGAGAATCTTGGAAATCAGAATTTTACTGAAAAAATAGTAAGCACAAATGTAAACGGGGTAGAATATCTTGAAGTTGTTGACTTTGATAACGATGGAGATTTAGATATTACTGCTGCGGCAATTGATGGCGACAAAATTAGTTGGTTTGAAAACAATGGTGCCAACTCGTTTAGCGAGAATATAATTACAAATAATCTTTCGGAACCGGAAATAAGCATTCCCGTAGATATCGATTTAGATGGAGACTACGATATAGTTTCTTTTAACAAAGATGAAATTGTTTGGTATGATAATGATGCTACAAATAATAATTTTAATGAAAATATCATTAGTGTTACCGGAACTCGATATTTAAGAGCAGGAGATATAGATGGAGATGGAGATATAGATCTGATTTCTACTTCAAATGATAATAATCGCTATGATTGGTTTGAGAATGATGGCAAACAAAATTTTCAAAGGCACATAATTGAATATACTTCAGTAGGTGCGTACTCTGTCCAACCAGCCCATCTTCTACTTGAAGACTATGATAATGACGGAGATAAGGATTTAATTTCTACAATGTATAGCAAAGGGAGGATAGTAATCTACAATAATGAAAAATCATTAGTCTCCCCACTCACCCTCACCTACACCCTCAACGGCGGTAGCTCGCAACAAATCAGCGGTGTAGATATAGAGGCTGATTCTGCTATTGTAAACATCCCCGATTTAGCATCAGGTGTACACACGCTCAATATCACCAATATCACCGATGCTACGGGCTGTAGTTCATCCGTCAATATCACGACTACGGTTGTAGTGGGTTTTGAATTGGTTTGTTCCGAATTAAGTTCGACCTCTACCGCAGGCGACAGTGATGGTCAAGCCAATATCAATATCAGCGGAATCAGTACGCCTTATACCATATCATGGTCTGGTGAAGATGTCGGCACACAGCAAGGCAATAATGGCGACAATACCATTAGTGATTTGCAGGAAGGTGAGTATGTGTTTACTGTAACCGATGCAAGAGGCTGTGAAGAAACCTGTACGGTTGAAATTACCGGTCCGCCCTGTGCAGTTACGGCTACACTCACCGAAACCCAAAGTATTAGCTGTTATGCTACCTGTGAAGCTGCTGTCGAGTTAACTACAACCAATGCAACTACACCACTCACCTACACATGGAGTGATGCCGCATTAGAGGCACTTGATGCTCAGGAAAATTTATGTGCAGGCAGCTATCAAGTTACCATTACAGATGCCAATGGTTGCGAAGCCACAGCAAGCATAGACCTTACCGAGCCGGAGGAATTATCCTCTACCATATCACCTGTCAATGCTACTTGTGGCGAAGACAATGGGGAGGTAAGCGTTACCGTCACAGGCGGTATAGCATCCTACACCTACCTCTGGGATGATGCTGATGAACAAACAACTGACACCATTCGCAATCTTGCTGCTGACACCTATCTCGTAGAGATAACGGATGCCAATGGCTGTATGACAATTAATTCTGTTACCATTCAAGAGGAGTCAATTCCACAAATTTCAGGTATGACTATTTTTCCCGCTACCTGTGGTAATAATAACGGCACATTGGCTGTTCAGTTTTCCGGCGGTGTTATACCTTTTGAGTTCAGTATAAATGGAGGCAATACTTTTCAGTCAAACAATACTTTTATAAACCTTGCAACGGATACTTATGATGTAGTATTGCGAGATGCCAATGGTTGTATCGACCAGTCCCAAGTTGAAATCAGCAGCGAACCACTACCTTCGATAGATAACTACACCGTTAGCCCTAGCACCTGTGGATCTGCAAATGGTGCGATTAACTTGGTCGTTTCCGGCGGTGTTGCACCATTCGCTTTTGATTGGGATATAGACAGTACAGGCGATACCGACGATGAGCAAAACCCTTCCAATCTACTCGCAGGTACATATCACGTCACATTGACAGATGATTACGGTTGTACGAGCACTCAGGAAGTTATGATTGAAGATATACCTGCGCCTGTTATTGATAACGTTACAGCAACAGAAGCCACCTGTATCAGTAGCGGTGCAGAAATTACTATTACCACAAGCGGCGGTACATCTCCACTTCAATATAGCATCAACAGCGGCACGAACTTTACAAGTGAAAATGCCTTTACAGGCGTTCCCGTCGGTGCATACGATGTGGTCGTGCAAGATGCCAACAATTGTACCGCCACTTCATCTGTAACAGTAGTGGGCGAAGTCATGCCGAGCATAGGCAATATCATATCGAACAACCCCACTTGTGGCAGCAATAACGGAAGCCTCAACATTACGGCACAAGGCGGTAATTCACCCTATGAATACAGCATTGATAATGGCGTTTCTTTTCAAAATGAGAATGTTTTTGAAGATTTGGCACCGGGAATGTATGAAGTTCTTATCAGAGATGCCAGTAGTTGTACAGGCTCACAAAGTACAGAGTTGATAGATTTAGCAGCACCCGAATTTGATATGATAGAGGCTTTATCGCCTACTTGCGGCGAAGCTAACGGAGTCATTTCTATTGCACTTGATGGTGGAAATGCTCCATTTCAATATAGCATTAACAATGGTGTTTCTTTTCAGTCCAATTCTGTATTCAATGGACTTATCGGTGGTGATTATATGGTCTTGGTTAACGATGTAGAAGGCTGCCAAATTACAGATAATATCACGCTTGATGTTTCAGAAGCTCTATCTGTTGATGTGACTACGGCGCAGCCGGGTTGCCAGCTATCTGATGGCTCAATACAGGTAACTTGTTCGGGTGGCAATGCGCCTTATGAGTATATTTGGAGTACGGGCGGCACAAGCAACCAATTAGCAGGAATTAACGATGGCAACTATACTATCACCATAACCGATACAGATGGTTGCGAGATTACCAAAAATATTGATTTGATGGATTCCGGTGTACTCAACATCAGTCTCGGTACAGATTCAGAATCGTGCCTGCCACCGAATGTTTATTTAACTACAGGCATTCCCAATTCTATCTGGAGTGACGGCGTAGTGAGACAAGGTCGTCAAATCACGGATTTTGGGACATACATCGTTACAGTAGCCGCCAATGGTTGCGCGAGAACAGATACCATTCAATTTGCACAAAAGGCTTATGAGGTTATGATTTATCCAACTACCGATACCGCTATTTTTGAGGGTAATATCATTGATTTTGATATACTCAATGCCGTTGAAGTTGAGTGGTTTCCGAGTACTGGACTGGACTGCACTGACTGTCTCAATCCGCGATCCTCACCGCAGGATGATATTAGCTATGCTGTTTATGCAGAAAATAATGAAGGGTGCAGAGATACAACATTTGTTAATATAGATGTACGAACGGGATTGGACGATATAGTTGAAGTGCCTACTACAATAACACTGGATGGGGATGGCATCAATGAAGTGCTCATCATCGAAAATATAGACCAGTTTCCCAATAATCGCTTCTTGTTGATGAATCGTTATGGCGACGAGATATACAGTGCAGGTCCATACACAAATTCTGACCCATGGGATGGAACTCATAGAGGCGGAAAAGTACCTAAAGGTGTTTACTATTATATTTTGGATTTGGAGATAACAGAATATGAAACTCGTAAAGGTAGTATCGTTGTTTTTTAATAAATAATGCTGTCACCAAATTTATTATTTTTCATTTATAGAAAAATTTAATGATGAAGAATTACATACTAACACTTATGCTTTTGGGAATTTTTAATTCGGTATTTTGTCAACAAATTCCAATTTACAATTTCTTTGACGATAACATATCACTTGCTAATCCTTCGCTGCCGAGAAGCGAATTTATTTTTGACGACTATACTCTATTTATCGGCGGTACATATCGAGACCAATGGAGGGGATTTGATAGGGCACCAGAAACATATAATTTACAAGCTAGTACGTGGCTGCCTGATTTGGGGTATAGCCTTGCAGACGCTTTGGGAAGTTCTTATGCAGGATTAAGCATCATCCATGATAAAATATCTCCGTTTTATTTTACGGGCTTAAGTGGGTATTTTGGGCATTTAGTTTTCATAAATCCGAAGGATAGATACAGGTCAAAGATGTTTATTGCAGGCGGAATAAATATAGGCATCAATGCCTATCAGATAAAAACCAATGAGCTTGATGAGACATCACAACTTGACCCTTATCTGATTGGGCTAACAGGTTCTAAGGTGATACCTGATGTAGGTCTGGGCGTTTCTTTTCAGCATTATTTTACAAAGAGACAAAAGGATAGTCGCGTGTCACAAGGATATTTTATTGGTTTTTCCATTCCACAGGTATTGGAATTTAATTTAAACTACCGAACTGACAATGGAGATTTGAAAATTGACAGGGTGAAACACTACAACTTCAATGTCGGCGCACAGTTTGGCGAGCCTGATTATGCCCGATATAAGTTCGTTGGCTTGGGAAGGTATGTATATGGTGCGCCACTACACGTCAGTGGCAGTTTAGAGCTACTAATAACAAATTGGTTGGTATTAGGAGTCGGTGTTGATTCAAATGTATCCATCAATACTCGTGCAGGAATAAATATACCCTTTTACAGGGCTGATGATAGTGCTTTGCGAGTAGTTTACGGGTTCTCTTTTGGTGGCAAAAGTCAGTTCTCCCGTCGCGGATCTACCCATGAGGTTGGTGTAACGTATATGGTGCGGCGTGAAGAGTATAATTGACAGACAGATATTTTTCAGAAAAATCTATCGATTGGTGGCATCTTTTTTCTAAGATGTCACCTTTTTTCGTTTTGGTCATTTATAGGTGAAAATGGAAAGGAGTCAACTCGGTAAAGCATGACTCCAATCCTAAATTGAAAAACCGAAGTTCCTCAATCGTACAAATTTTATATCAGGGATTTCGGTATTGTTAAAAAAAAATACAGCAAAATGAAAAAATTATTTTTAATGATGCCATTACTCCTTCTCCTTTTTGGCAACTCAACTATCATCAACACAGGAGAAAACAGCCACAATGATACCAAAAAAATATTAAATCACGAATGTACTATTGAACAACGGGACACTATCCCCAATGTTTCCTACAGCAGTAGCGGAAATTTTTACGTACAATTTGATGTTCAATCCAATGCGAAAACATTTAGCGATGTCAATGATGGTTTGATAGGTATAATCGCTTTGAAATCTAATCGTAATTCTTTCAAATTGCTCAAAGAAGAAGGTGATGAACTTGGTTTTACACATTACACCTACCAACAAGAATTTGATGAAATTCCTGTTCATAACTGTAAGGTAAAAGTACACACTGAAAACGGTAAATTACGCATCGTAAACGGTAGTGTAGAGGAAAATGTGGATATTAACACAGATTACGATACCAGTGAGTCTCAAATTCAAGACTTTGTTTTAGAGTATTTAGAAATGACGGAAGCTGACATCCTTCATTTTGAAATCTCTAAGATCATTAATTGCAATGACGGATGTGAGCTTACATGGCTGGTCAAAATGGCTGATAAAAGCTTAGATAAAAGCTTTAAGTTTGTCATAAGCGACAGCCCAATAAGAGTAGTGTCAAAAATTTCCCTAAATCATACTTGCAATGGAGGAAGCTGCACAACCAACTGGTATGGTACAAAAAACATCCAAACAGATTTTCAGAGCAACCGATTTATCCTTTTAGATGATTGTCAAACCGCGCAAATTCGCACAAGAAATGCAAATCAAAACGGAACATTCACAGAATATGAAGACACAGATAATATCTGGAGTACCAACGCTCAAAGGTCAGCAGCCACTACTCATTGGGGAACCAAGATGTCCCAAAATTTCTTTCTACAAACATTTAACCGTAATGGCTTTGATGGAAACAGCAGAAATGTAGATGTTCGACACAATGACTTAATTAATGGTTCGACTTATAATGCGAGCTTTAATTCTATTTGGGGGATAATGAGAATAGGAATAGGTAATCCCAACACAAATGCAGATGACTATAATCCTATTGATATAGTTGGGCATGAGTTTGCACACGGAGTAACCGGAACCTCTGCAAATCTTAATTATGAAAATGAAAGTGGAGCACTTAACGAATCTTTCAGTGATATTTTTGGTTCCATGATTGAAAGATTTGCAGACCCAAATAGTTTCGATTGGACTCATGGTGAGGATAGAGGTAGTATATCCAGAAGTCTTCAAAATCCTAATCTAAAGGGAGACCCTGATACATATCAAGGACAACATTGGCATACAAGCACAAGTGATTACGGTGGTGTCCACACAAATTCAGGCGTGCAAAATCACTGGTTTTACTTGTTATCGGAGGGCGGAAATGGCACCAATGACAATGGAGATAGCTATAACGTACAAGGCATAGGTATTGAGGAAGCAGGACGAATTGCGTACAGAAACCTAACTGTATATTTGATTGCTACTTCAAATTACCAAGATACTAGAGCGGGTGCTATTATGGCTGCTAAAGATTTGTATGGAGCAGATTCTAATGAAGTTATCCAAGTAACAAACGCTTGGTACGCCGTTGGAGTTGGTGCAGCTTATCAATCATCTACTCAGGCAAATGTTTACCTCTCTAACGTAACGGTGTCAGATAACACAGTGAATCCTGGACAAACTATCACAGTGAATGCTCGTCAGTACATTAGTCCATCAAATGCTACCTCGGTTAATTCCAAATTGGAATACGCATGGGATACTAATACCACTTGGTCTGGTGCAACAGTCTTTGGTTCAGATTACAGCAGCATTGGCAATGGCGACAGCTACGATGCAGAAAGCATCAACTTTACCGTTCCGACTAATGCATCGGGTACAATTTATCTCCACTTACGTGCGGACGCTACGGATGTCGTAACCAATGAACCGAATAATAGTGATAACTACAAGTACATCGCATTGACCGTCAATGGTGGAGGAAACGCAGCAAATGTTTACCTCTCTAACGTAACGGTATCAGATAACACAGTGAATCCCGGACAAACTATCACAGTGAATGCTCGTCAGTACATTAGTCCATCAAATGCTACCTCGGTTAATTCCAAATTGGAATACGCATGGGATACTAATACCACTTGGTCTGGTGCAACAGTCTTTGGTTCAGATTACAGCAGCATTGGCAATGGCGACAGCTACGATGCAGAAAGCATCAACTTTACCGTTCCGACTAATGCATCGGGTACAATTTATCTCCACTTACGTGCGGACGCTACGGATGTCGTAACCAATGAACCGAATAATAGTGATAACTACAAGTACATCGCATTGACCGTCAATGGTGGAGGTGGGAGTTCTTGCAGTACCCCCAATAACCTCAGAGCCACCAATGTAACATCTACAACTTGTAACCTTTCTTGGAATGCAGTAGGTAGTGCATCAAGCTACATCTTATACTACTGGAATGGTAGTTCATGGCAATCATTTGGTAGTACTAATTCAAATAGTACGTACATAGAAGGAATGTCATCCGGTTATCAATACTGTTTTTCAGTACAAGCTATTTGTGGTAACGAGTCGAGTTCGTTATCTGATTATGTTTGCATTAGTACGAGTACAAATAGTACAACTACATTAACTAATGGATTGGATGATGAAGTCATTTTTGAACATTATCAGAATTTAGGAACTGATGTTTATGAAGAATTAAAAGTGAATGAAGCAACTGAAGACAAGTTAAATATGCTTGATTTTGACATCTTCCCCAACCCTGTTAAGTTAAACAGTAAGGTTACATTAAAATTATCTGATGACGTAGATAGAAATGTAAAAATGTTCGTATTTAATCAGGCAGGAGGGTTAGTAGATAACCAAGTAATTCTCCCTACTGTTGATAGTGAAGTAAGTATTCAAAATTTGAATGCTCCAGATATATACTTCATTACTATTGATGATGGGGTTGAAAAAGTAATCAAAAAACTTATTATAATCAATTAGGACACAACTCTATGGTAATTGGCAGACCAAATGATAATTTGGTTTTGCCAATTACCTTTTGTTTGATAAACTTTTTTGAACACTCTCGTTTTGTAAATTTTTGATGATTAAAATTTTGAAATTTTTTATATCTTGTGCCGAAATTACATCAAGACAAAATCACCACAATAAATTGACACACAACAAGAACCACCACACCGCAGCCATCCAATCCCCCGAACTCGAAGCCTTTGGCATCTTCCATGCCGAGCGCACACACGCG
>ENA-ORXR01001560-ORXR01001560.1-marine-metagenome-genome-assembly--contig:-NODE-1560-length-24094-cov-12.041221_pt1 | contig 24094 bp, 32 predicted proteins | sample MGYA00237866_ERZ511479 | MGnify/ENA metagenome assembly ERZ511479 | reverse complement strand
GGACTTGGCCGTGTGAGCTTGATTCTCGTTGTCTTAGCCGTTGGACATGCCATCCGAACCGAATAATTGTGTCGCCAGAACCTCGACCGGCCATTCCAAATCGTTGGCTGTGGTTTCGATTGGGCACCACACTGTGTCGCCACGAAACCGCCTGAAAGTGAACAGATAAGGGCGATGGAAGAACCGCCGACGATGCTACTATCTTCAGATCGATCTCATGTGCGTCGTCTACTCGCTCCGCCTTCCACAATATTGCCTTTCCATATGAGCCACGTTGATCAGGTGTATGGTCGCGCAAATCGTACTCATGGTCCCGCACTGCAGCGCTTGGGTCGAGACGACCAGCCTCTAGAATTGGCTTTAACCGCTTGAGGCGGGGGCCAAGGCTGGAAAACGCATCACCCGGTGACACATTGGGCTCCTTGTTGGGAGAGCGTGCGGTGGCGGTGGTTCGAGCACGGCCGCCGTCGACTAGCTTAACAGCTGGGGATGGACGAGTCACGGGGCCTGAGTATGGAGTGACCGCTGCACCAACCCGCAGCGTAATCTTCATTAAGGAAGAGGCGTGACTTGTGTCCTCGCCGGAGCACCACGGGCCGCCAGAGAGAGGTCAGGGGCGGGAAGCTGCCGCGACACGAAGGTTCTCTGCAGTAGACCGCTTCGTTGCTTGAACGAGGTCTAGAAAGCGGCATGCCACCGCACGAGGGCTTCGCAACCCGGCCCAATCCAGCTCCGTTGCGTCTTGCAGCAACTTGCTCTCTTGTTGAGGGGATGAGCACGTCAAGAAGCACAAGAATGAAACAACATACATCCGCCATCCACCAGAAGACGGTCCGTCAGCTGCATTCCGGAGAGGGTAACATAGCGCAACAATGGCTTCTCGACCATACGGGCATTGTCCTTTTCGTTGCCGTGCTCCACAAAGCCCCGACGGGATTGCCTTGCTGAGCGCACGGAAAAGGAGCGACACGCATGAGCCCGCCGATTTAGAGTCAGTAGGTCGTCTGCACGGATCAGGAACCCGCAAAGAAGATGCCCAGGGGCGCTTGTCGCGCCTGTGGTGTCCTTCCTCCACGATGGAGCGCATCGGTAGGTCTAGAGCCAGCCCCGCATGGACAACGGAAAGCTACCGCCCGCCGTGGCGGATGGGTGCGACCATCAGACCCGCAGAGAACCAGCAAGGAACTCGTGGGTCTCTGAACGACCGAAAAGCGGCGCACAAGAAATCTACCGCGCGCCTCTCATCAGGCGCACTCCCCACCCAGGACGGCTGCTGCAGGGACGTACGAGGACGCGTGTCCGCCGTCTCGCTGGTCAGCCATGCAGTGCACGTGTCCATGACCCTTGAAGACAGCAGGACACGTTTGGAAAGCCCCACAGAGGTCAAGGGCGACGTGTCGTGATGCGACAGGTGCTCCCAAGCAAGCGCATTGCGCGGGAAAGGGACGTGCGCCTGGTGAAGGTGGGTGAGGTGGCCAGAGAGACCTGAGACCCCGCGAGATCCACGAGAGGGAGATGCATCCTCACAAGAAGCACGTTGGGAGCCAGAGGCAGGTTGACGGCCGCAATAAGAGGAAGCTGGGTGTGGGGCTGACATTGATTGTGCTGCGGTATCCCGCGACAAGGCGGGCCGTGGTGAGCGCGATGGAGTCGAAGCGCTGTCCTCAGCCGATGGTGCGAGCGTCGCAGCTTGGCAGCTGCCCTGGCAGCAGTTGGTAGCCATTTATGAAACCACGTACCGAGCCACGGCTTCGATGGCTGAGGCGCCGCGCTTCAGCATGCCGGATGCAGCACGGAGCCCCTTGCCCAGCCGCAGAGCATTTCCACATCTGCTCTTACACCCCTCCGCCGCCTTGACAACGGCATCCAAATCCACCGATGGCGCCACTAACTGCAACTCACTGATGACACTGCCCACCGCGAATGTGCAAGGTCCACCCTTCCGCTCCATTTGCCCATCCCCAACGTCCATCATGACCGTAGCCAACAAGTCGATGGGTGGGCTAAATGATCGTTCCCTCTCCTCAACTGGCGACTCCGACCCACACTCTTGCGGCTCCTCCAAGACGGGGCTCGTCGGCTCGCTCCGAGGAAAAAAGATAGCCGTCTGGGGCTGATGTGCAGCAAGATACGCGGCGTGAATCGCCAATCGGGGCAACCGAGACGCCGGAGCGGCAGGGGTGGGATGGTAGTAACAGGGCGCAACAGGATAGCACGGGGGCGGTACCGGGGTGTACCCCATGGGCGGAAGAACAAGAGAAGGAGTGGCAGCCGAGTAAAATCCGTAGGGATCGTGGTAGCCATCGTATTGTTGCAGGCACCCTGGTGGAACGGGAGGATATTGTGGGTTAGGGGTAGGATGGCGGGGGGGGGATGCCACCAGCCCCTAAATCGGCATCACAAGGCCAAGCATCACTACCCACCGCGGCAGGCCGCTCGCTCCAAGCCGGACCGGCGCCCGCGCTCGAGCCACGCAGCGGAACATCTGCTTCGTGTGATTTTCGAGTGCCGCGGCGCACTCCGCGCCGGATGCGTAATCGACCTACCGCCGCGCCCCGCGCCGGGCCACCCCGTCCACGTGCACTGTCTGCGGACACTCCCCCCGGAGTACTCGCAGGTGCACGAGCACCGTCCTCATCAGACCGCGCTCCCTGCGTGGGCTGATTTCTCTTGCTGTCCGATCGGGCGCACTGTGTAGCCCCAAGCCCGCTAACTGTCGGTCCGCATCTTTCTCGCACACACGTCCACCTTGAAAAGCACCCAAAGAACACGCGCCAGTGAGAGCACGCAAAAGAGGCGCACAACCCGACGGGTGCTTCACACTCCGGCGCCCGTTTCAAAGTGCACAAGCAAAGTGTGAACACGCGGGGGGAGCACGGCCCAAAGGGTGCGTCACGGACAGGCAAGCAGCGCAATGAAGGCAGCGCACAACCCGAACGGTGCGTCACGCACAGGCACTCTGCGCGGTGCAGGAAGCGCACATTCCGAAGGTTGCGTCACGCCCAGGCACTTAGCGCGGCGAAGGCGGCGCACAACCCGCAGCTTGCGTCACGCCGAGGCACACGGCGCGGCCATCGCGCGCGTGTGCGAGAGCGCAAAGAGGGCGCGCAACCAAGGCAGCGCACGACACTGAGGGTGCGACACGCCGAGGCACTCAGCGCGGCGAACGCGCGCGTGTGCCACTGCGCAACGGCGGCGCACAACCCGAACCGTGCGTCACACCCTGGCGCCCTGTGCGGCGTGCACGAGCAAAACGTGAGCACGCGGGGGGAGCACGACCCAAAGGGATCGTCACGCCCAGGCACCCAGCGCGGCGAAGGCAGCGCACAACCTGAAAGGCGTGTCACGCCTAGGCACGTATCGCAGCGAAGGCGGCCCAGAACCCGCAGGGTGCGACACGCCGAGGAACTCAGCGCGACGAGCGCGCGCGTGTGCGAGTGCGCACAGGGGGCGCGCAATCAAAGCACCCCAAATCCCGACGGGTGCTACACGCCGAGGAGCTCAGCGCGGAGAAGGAGGCGCACAACCCGCAGGGTGCGTCACGCCGAGGCACCTGGCGCGGCGAACGCGCGCGAGTTCGAGTGCTCAAGCGGGGCGCACTGCACGAAAGGTGCGTCAGATCTTGGGAACCCTTCCGTAGTGTGTACGTGAGCGTGCCGCACGACCCTCAGGGTGCATCGCTCAACAAGGGGCTTCCAGGCAGCTCAGCCCAGGGGCATGCGTCACCTCCGGTCGTGGTCGCTGTGCGCGGCGCGCGGCATGGCGTCGCAGGGCCCCGCGAAGAAGACGCCTTCGAGCAAGACGGCTCCTCGAAGAGCGCACGGACCGACACTATGAAGTGGCGCTGCCCGTCCTCACGGCAAGACTCTCAGCCCCACGTAGGCAGCCTGGCCAGCAATCTGAATTTTCCAATTCGCAGTGACGGCGCTTCATTGGATTGTGAATGTGTGCTCGATCAATCGCACTGATCGACAAGCTCTCCCGTGGACAGCTGGAGGGAGCGACTACAATAGGCGGATGTTCGATGTTGAACGATGGCCTATAAAAATACAGCAGTTGAATGGCAACTGCAGACCTTCGAAACGTGTAACCCCTCGATCCCTCACATTGCTATGTTCAAGCATGCTGCGTCGCTCGTTGAGGAACGTAACCCCAAGGTAGATACGCTTCGAAGCGCTTCACGTGTTTCTTTGTCAGAGAATTCGGCAAAATCCTCCGCCCGACCTGGGCACCGCGACGATCTTCGGGCTCTGCTAATGGCTGCATGTCTGTGACCTCACAAGACAGCCGTGTGACAATCATCGTCTGATCGATGGCCACAATCGCAGTGGTCGTTCAGGTGGATCTCGCGTCGCCCCTCGGTTGAGGGTCTGAGAGATGCCAGATCGCTTCCCGTCACTGCCTGCCCCGCGCCACATGCTCGGACCAGTATTTGCGACGCCTTGTGTCTGCGAGAAGTTCATTGTCTGTGTTGCCCACTTGCGCTGTAGTGACCGAGTCTGTATCCTTGTTACGCAACGTCGGACACGTGTTCTGAGACCGCATCCCCATGCTACATCCTTGGATCTCGCCTGCCGACTACGGACGACCGTAGAGACATTGACGGCCCTTTTCGCTCTGAGTTGTTGTTGTGGAGGCTTCCTGACCTTTGATACACCACCAAGGAGGCTTATCCGCCCACGAGCGACGCTCAACGACTGCGAGACGTTGACGGTCTGCTGTTGCGCACTTGTCGCGTTGAATGTCTGCTGTTGTGCACTTGTGCCGTGGACGGTGTGTGCGACCTACTTGAGCTGTAGCGACCGATTCTGTTTCCGTGTTACGCTTCGTCGGACTCCTGTGCTCTACCGACAGTCGCACAACAACCTGGGAGCTCTGCTGCCAACCTACGACGACCGTAGTGACGGTCACGGTCTGTGTCGCGATTAGTTTCTGGTTTGACGGCGCCCTGAACTCCCCTTCGGCACGCTACATGCTCGGGCTCCCACGGGCGACGGCCAAAGACTGCGAGACCGTTACTGTCGGTTCTGCTCATTTCTGATGGTTAGAACGAGCCCGGACGTGTATCACCGCAACGACGGCCTGTGTTTCCCTTGGTGGCGGCGGTGACAGTGCCGGGACGTGCCATACGCTCCGCCGGACAGATGGCATCGTGCCTCGTGCTTCCCCACTCGACGTGGTCAGAGCTCGGTTGGTGACACCCGACGGCTGCCGAGACGTCAACGGTCTTTGTCGCACTTGGGCGCTGTTGTGAAAACACATTGGAAGATTGCTGACAGGTTGCATGTCTGTTGCCCACGGTTGCCGTTGACTATCTGTGGCGCCCACGGGGGCTGCTCCGGAATATCCTGCTCCTGCGAACGGGCACGCTGGACGGCTGGACTTCGCTCCGTGCTCGGGCAACCTGCTCTCCACACAGCTGGCGACGACCGACTCCTGAAGAGCCTCTGGTTGTTCTAAGACCTCTGCTGCAGGCGTGGTCTTCCTGATGCCGATGTCGGGAAGCGAAGTGTCGGGAGGCAGCCCCTCAACCCCGGGTTCCAAGCCTGGGTCCACATCTGAGCGGACCGCTACGGTCAGAAGTTCCTCCTTGGAAAATGAGCTATGGTCCCAACATAGAGTAAGTCTAACACGGATGGGTCTCCTCGGTGAATAGGGGTGCATGCGTGAAGTCATGCATGTTGTGTGGAACTTTCCAGGAAATGCCTGCCAAGGGTCGCTCCGTACAATAACTAACGCCTTCAGCCTCCGATTTTCATTTCCTTCTCTTTTGTTCAGTCGGCTGTGTGCTCTGAGTTCGCGCGGTACAGACAGAACATGGTGCGGGCCATGCTTTACAACAAGATGGATGCTGGAGGTATTGAGAACCACAATGATGCCCCGATGCATGAATGCCTGACGTGGATCGGCCCGAAAAACCACGTAGAACGGCCAAATAAATACAGCGCAAGATGCCTTCGTACCGCTGTGGAGCGTGCCATGGACAAGGCCTTGTCCAAGGTTGACTTTACGGGGGCCGGTCGCATGGGGAAAAAGAAAGAGTACAACGTGGCACTGCACAGGAAGCTCCGTAACGTGTGCAACCGCAGACGGAACGCGACGCGTCCGATAATCTAATGCAAGGTTGGTGTCTACTTGGACGCTGGCGTTCCGCAGGAGACGATACAGCCTCTTAAAGTTCTACGAGACAACGAAGATCGACTGGCACCAGCAAGCGCAGCAGTCTCGGACCGGGTCACTCGATACAAGTTGGTCTTGGACGACTCTGATGCCAGAGCGACGTGCTTCTTGGACTTGGAGGCGGCTGCTGCGTCTATTATTGCTGAGTTCTTGTGCGTCGATCCCGGGGACATCACCGCGGGGACTCGGGCTGCGGCAGCACACCACCTCCAGAGCTACATTGAGAAGAACGATATGCCTAAGCTCTTCCTGCCGGACAGTGCCGACGTACGCCATTTAGTCGTCCAGTGCATCTGCGACGCGCTCAAGGACATTGATGCCTCTCATTTCAACCTGTCTGCTGATGAAGATGCGGACCAAAACAGCTCGTGGAATCATCGTACGCTTGAGAGGTTGCTCTTCTTACTCCATTTTATGAGTATTTTTCTCTCTGTGGGCTTTCTTTTCTATTCCATTTACATTTTCTCATAGGACCGAGGGCAATCTCGCTGAAAAACTGAGCAGAAAAATCTAAGCACTGCATCTCATCCCATCTTTGATTCTCTCTCGAAGACAGAGTCAGAGACTAGTTGCGGGTCAGAAAATCAGAGTATTCGACCGATGAACAAAAGACCAGCCTCGCGATAACTCTGCAGATCCCGCTCCAGATAGTTTACGAGCAGGTGCAGCAAAATGAGAAGTCCGATACGTGCAAGGACCGACATTCATGTAGTGCTCTCAGACGGGCTGGGAAGCCAGCTGGCGACTTGTCCCACGCACAGACATGAAATCATTTTCATGTCTGCCTTGCAGACAGGATGTCACGATAGTCGCGCAAGCAATGACCCGTGAGAGACCATGGGACAGGCGTCCATTTCGTTTTCCTTTCTGCCTTAGCAAACAGTCACCCAAAGTATCATCCTGGCGAACGCTTCAAGCCATTATACGGAATTGACTTAAGGACAGCGGCGGAGAGCAGCGCAGAGACAGGCCTACAGCCGATTCTCAAGCTCTGATGAAGGGGCCGTCCTGCAAACTGGTTTAGAAAACGAAAGGCGTGCATTTTATCCCTTCCGTCATCAGCAAAAAGATTGCACAACTTGTGAGTTCAAGCTGTTGATGGTAAATATCGCTGGACGGTCGTCGGAGTCTGTCCCTAGACAAAGTTTCGTAACGATCCTGCTGTAGTCTCGCAGTCGTCATGAGACGATTCGCGGAATCGCTCCCCGAACGGTTCCTCAGTCCGCTTTCAGACTGTCTTCGGGATACGCTCCCAGTAATCCTAAGACTATCGGAACGATCGTTTGCAGAATTGTTTGACAATATCTTCACGAGATAATCTTTTGTAAATCTCAAAGTGAATATTCGGCAGACGTTCTCGAAAATAGTATTCCATCGCACAGTGTACTGGATCGCGGATCAACTTCGGATGCTCGCGCCAACTGCGCTGCAAGTAGGCTTGTTCTTCAGGCCTCCAAACCCGGGGCGTGTGAGCGTTTCGCGCTCGATCACGCCAGATCACGCCCTAATCACGCTCCTTTCGGGGCGTGAACACGCAAAGGTGGCACCCTTCGAATCTTCATTTTCTGCGATTTTGTGGCACCCCCCTTGTGTGGGCGGCGAGCATTGTGACCTGCTCTAGGACTGCATTGAAGGACTCTATCACAGACCGAAGGTTGCCTTGGCATCCGTGAATGCCCACTCTGTGTCACACAGGTTACAGAGGAGGACGCATCCCCCATCGTGGGTGGCAAAAGTTTAGATGGCCCCGACCGTACGTCACTGGGAGGGCGGCGGCTGCCACTGAAAGTCCAGAAACGGTGGCCGAGGCTGCCGCTCACCTACGAGAAGAGGCCGTGGGTAGGACCATGGGCACGTCTGTTGAGGCCGTGGCCATAGCCGTCGCCATCGTGGGCATTGGAGCCGCCGTCGTACCGGCGGCCACCTTCGACACGGCCATCACAATACAGCCCTTTAAGGTCGCCGGCGCGGCCTGGACGGCGCCACGCCACCCTTTCTAGTTGTGGCCGTTCCGGGAAAAACACGAGGCGGTGGGGGTTCCCGCTGCTGACCGAGTGAGCTCTTGCGGCTGCGCTGGTGTCGGGACCACGCGTTGGGGCTTGAAGCGGCAGTCGAGCCACTTGCAAGCCTCCGTGCTGAGTTCCGGCGCCGCGGTTTCCACAGCGGTCACCTGCGCCGCAACGTACTGCAATGCGGCAGCATCTGTAGCATCGGTTGCGGGTGCTTGGACAGCGACCACCCGATGTACAGTGCCTGTCCACGCCGCTGCCGCCGGCGGGGCGGCGGGCTTGACCGGTGTCGCGAGCCCAGCCTTGTTTACTGGCTGTGCAGCCACATACTCAGCAGGCTTCGCGGCAATGGCCACGGCGACCGCCGCGGCATCGCAAACAACATTGGCAGCCGCCCACGCCGCTTCTGGACGCGCACAGTGGCGGCCTGTAGAGCACAAGCACAGCCACGTGACATCCGCAGTCGCAAAAGCTGCCGTCGCAGCCGCAGCCACTGACGAAGACCATATGGGAGGTGTACGGTACGAATCTGAAATAGAGCGCGCCCGATAAATTTTGGGGCATTGCGGGGACCGGAGAGGCTACCGTCTTGGGGCGCAGCAGGGCGCCCCAGCCCTCGTCCCCAGTGCATTGGATTGCACAGTGTTAAGTCCGTCGTCTGAATAATGTTTTCATGAGATCACGCCCCACTTCAAGGCCTTTTCAGCTAGGGCGTGATGAGTGATCACTTAAAAAATGTGCATGTGATCACATAAAACGTGACTTCCCGATCACGTAAAGGGCGCGAGGTACAAGCCTATCAGAGGTGCGGTGAGTCCCACGAGAAGGCGATCGAGTCGCGCTCAGATATCTGGTGGGTACTTTATAAGCGGGACGAATATAAGTGCGCAATGACTGTACACCGAGATCCGCCAGCTCTTGGCACAACCATCCATGGCAGATCCCTAAGAACCGGGCCCTCCTCGTTGTCCCGACGTGGCGGGTAAAAAGCGCTGTCAGCAAACGTGCGGGACGCTCGGCCAATGACATTAGCGCATCAGGGGACCGTTGAGAACGGTGGCAGCATCTCACGTGGTCATCCTAGAACAGTTTGGTGCAATGGAAAACAAATGAGGTCGCAAGGCCACTTCTGGGGAGCGGCCCGCAGCCGTACGTTTGAGAATGCCACTGGAAGGCCCCTGCGTTTTCTTTGCATTCCAGGGCTGCTACGCCGGCTCCAGAGACCTCGTAGCTGGTGCCCGTCTCGCGTACCAGCTCAAGACGAGGCTGAAGTTGGTCGGCCCTTCGACGCATTTTGCTGTGTGACTCCTCTTTTTGCAGGTCGGTACGACTAGCCCCAATCCCTTGTACCGGCTCTGACAGGTTCCACGTCGCGGGGGACACTTGCTCTTTGTGGCCATCGCCGAGTAGTCGCGCCCCGTCTAGTTCGTCCCTCCACGCCGTGGCCCCCTACCGCGCGTCTGGACCACTCGTACCAAGGGGCACCTGGCGTTGGTTTGGAGGCGATGCTGGCTATCTCCCTGTCCCCATAGGCCTACCTTTTCAGCCGTCAGCGCAGATGTCGCCCTAACCTGGGGCTGGCGTCAGCATTTCTGGTATGCTCAGGGGCTGAAACAGACTGCCGTCCGGGCTGTCCTTACCCTCCTGTGCTGCCCTCCCTCGCCATCCCCTCGTCCCCGTCATCAACGAGACAGCATTACTCTCGTACAGTTCTCCCCACTTCCCTTCCCCGCCCTCCCCACGTGCCCGTGGCAACGGGGCTGCCGCACTCGCCTGAATTTCCCTCCCCCGCCCTCCTCTCGTGCCCTATGGCAAGGGGACTGCCTCTCTCGCCTGTACTGCCCTCCCCCCCCGCCCTGCCCACGTGCCCCTCGGCACCGCGGCTGCCGAACTCGCCCGCATCTCCCTCCCTTTCCCTCCCCTCCTCCCAGTTACCAAGGGGAGCGCCTCACGCGCCAGTTGCCTCGCATCCCACCCTCTCATCCAGCGGTGAACGCGGCGGCATCGTCTGTTGTTGGGGACTGTGGACGCAGCGGCTCTGGCGGACGCGACATTCGGCTGGGCACCATGGCACCGTGCCTGTCGGTCGCCATCTTCTGTGGTTGAAGAGCACCAGACAAACCCGTTTCGTGCCTCTCGGAGGACGCCGGCCGGCGTCGCCGACCACCGGGCACGCCCGAGTCGTGCCCTTCGTTCGACCACCGCGTTTTGCTGGTCGGTCGTCATCAGCTGTGGCTGACGAGCACAAGACGCAACCGCGTCGTGCCCGTCGGCGGACGCCAGCCGGCGTCGACGACCACCGGGCACGCCCGATTCGGGCCCCTCGGCGGACGCCGGCCGGCGTCAAAGACCACCGGGCACGCCCGCGTCGTGCTCATCGGTCGAACACCACGTCGTCCCCGTCGGCCGACATTGATAGCAGTCGACGATCGTGTCACACGACCGCGTCTTGCAAGTCGCCTCGCTCCGTCTTTTTTTTTTTTTTTTTTTTTTGAAGTCCGTGACGTACTGTCGCTCATTCTGGAAAGAGGTGTGTTGCGAGGGAAGAAGTCGGGGGCCGTGTTTCGTGAAACAGGCCAGGCGATGGTTGCTGCTACTCTCCCCTCGGTCGCTCACGGGCCCCGCCTGTTGACGCTGCGGCTTGTCAGGGGAGTAGGCTCAGCGAGGAGGCGCTCAACGTCCGCCCGGGCTTTCTTGTCACTCTTGGCGGCTGTGGCCGCTTGCAGCAGCGCGGCGTGTACAGCATCGAAATGCTCTTTTTCGCACTGTCTATGCTACACAATAACGTTCCTTGTGCAACGATCTACAAGAACATTGGCTTCCGCAGGTCGACGCTGAAGCGGTGGGCGGCCGACTATCCGGATCACGGCTCTCCATGGCGTGACCCCGTCTACCGCAGCGTACATGCTACCAGTTGCTGGTTTGACTACCGACTGATGTCGGCGTTTGTAATGCTCGTTCGCGAGAACCCCCGGGCGCTGCTTCGGGAGCACGCGGCTACGCTCAAGGCCATGCGGGACCATCCCAGCGGGGCGTTTGTGGGTCTTTTCTGATCTCAGAGCACAGTCGACCAGCACGTGCGACGACTTGGCTTTAATCTTAAGGTTGTGCTTCGACTCTTTCGAGAGTCGTTGGGGCCTGTTCGTAGGGCGCACGCCTGTGCTCGACGGCGCATCCTGCGTCGGTGCATCGTCTTTGTCGACGAGACGCACACGGATGGTGGAGACGTTTTTCGGCGGTATGGCCGCGCACTGGCACACGAGCGCACCCGCGCGCGTGGTCGGGATCCGAAAACGGTCCCCCGTACGAGCACAACCATGGAAATGTCGGTGGACGGCCACGATTATGGCTTCCATTCCGGCATCGTGCGCGACAAAGGGCTGAAGGCGGCCGACTGGCGTCTGTTCCTGCAGCTGCCAATCCCGAAGCTGGGCTTCTACGTCCTCGGTCATCCATGGCGCCTGCAGGCGTCCAACTGCGCTGTCATGTTTGAAAATGCCCCCTTCCGCACCGTGGGTGGCGACACGCTCCTTGCGAACCATGGCGTGCCGTTCTTGCGGTTGCCTGCGTACAGCCCCGACTTTCGTCCCATTGCAACTGTTTTCAAAGATCTCAAAGTGATTATTCGAAATTTCTTGTAAGTTCAGCCTGATCGTATGGACAATCCACACCTTTTGCAAGCACTTGCGGCGAGTTTCATCACCCGCAGTCAGATAATTGGACAAATCGACCGGGTGGACAAGGTCATTGATGCGGTGCTGTCCCAATGGAGGTATTGCTGAACCAAGCAATCGTCGTTGGAAAATGTTTTGAATCAGCGGAATGTGCTTTCCACTGCAGAGCGCCTTTCGCTGCGGGGCACGGTCGAGGCACGCGGATAGCATGCTGTCGGTGCTGTCTCTCTTAACGACGCGAAGAGACGGGTTGGGGGCATTAATGGTGATCGTTTCCGTCCGATTTTAATTATGTTTCGAGCGATCGGACGGAGTTGTCGCCATGGAGTATGATCATTCGCCATCCGTTCTTGCTTCCAATCGATCGATCAGCGACGGCTCCGTCGAAAAGAACTGCAGAGCCGGCTGGAGTGCAACTCTCAGCTCACCCCCGCGTCCGCCTGGGCCCGAAGTGTATCTTCGTGCCGCTTTCGTCACGCTCCGGGGCGATGGTTCCGTCGCCGTTTGCTACTTAGCTGTCTGATGCGCGAGGCAGTTCCGACATGATGGCCACTGTTTCCGTGGGATGTGATGACGGGCGGGCGCCCTGCAGCAAACCAGAAAACAGCCAATCAGAGCCAAAACGCAGCTGTGTCAGGCTGTCGATGCTGCGCGTGGAAAGCGTGCGAGCACACTTCAGGCTTGAGGATATGGTCAACAGATTTGTCTCATACGGGTCGGACACTCTGACAACCCCATGGCCGTTCTCGAAGGGAGACAGCTGGCCCTGGGCGCCGGGGCAAGTCTTCATGTCCCGGCGCTGACCACAGCAGGCGGAATGCACCTTTGTTTTCGGGGCATGCGGGGAACACATATGAAGGCGCACGCGCGCAGCTGGGTGCACAAACCTGCGGCGAAGTCAATCAAATCGATGCTTCTCAACTTGTTTTTGATGAAGTGGTGGAATTCCGGTGGAATAAGTATTCCGAAGCGACCTAAGGCGTTGGGAAGGCATCTGTTCGTCACCGTATGGACACGCAGGGGTCCGAACCTGGCGTATTCGGTTCTTATGATCGTGCAATGTCTCGAAAGAAGGAAAGTTTGAAGAAAGTGGTCTAGCTCACGCGAGTCGAGCGATGCGTCTCGCGGCGCTCAACTACCGGAAAACGTTGCGATGGCTGTCAGTCTCAGCGCCTTCGTCAATCCGCCATGGTCCCCATCACCGTCGTCGGCCGCCGTTATCGTATCGACCACTCTTGTTCCCTCACATGGCCTCGATACCGTCGGTCCTGTCGCAGTCGCTGCCATAGATCTTTTCTATGTCACTGCTGTTTCCGTCGTGGCCATCCAGCGGCGTCGTCTCAACGACGCTTGAAGGGTGCCAACTGCTTTGGTACGTCATTGTGATGGGGGTCACTGCATCCAGCCGTGTGTTGCCTTGTTATGGCAAATAAGATAGAACAGCGGCACTCGGGCGCAAAGTGACAGGGAGAGAGATCTGCTGCGCTACAAGCTCTCTCTGCTACGGGCGCATGTGTCGCTCCCCCAATGTCTGTCGTCAATCTGTACGGGTGAAAAGCACAACACTTTCTCGGTCCGTTGCAGTGCGCGCAGACTTCGGAATCGATGACCGACATGGGAAGCGCTGCGGCTTCTGTTCCTTATTTGGATCCTAACGGGACCTCATTGCTGCCCCTTTATCGTGCTGCGTTTCCCGGTGTCACGTTTTGTGCTGTCTTTCTGTCTCGTTCTCATTTTCGCGCCTCAATCGGCGCGTCGTTCTTCGTCAAGATCGAAGTGGATCCTGGGGCGGCTTGGGCCTCAGCAGTCCGCCTCGGCGTTGGTGACGCCGCAAGGACGCGGAAGACATTGTCTACGGCTTCGTCATGGTGGAGCTCCCCGGGTTTCGCGAGGCGGCATCAGCGCGGGCGCTGGGGCGCCTAGTTTCAAGGCGGGACTCATCCTGTGCAGCGACGCGCGTGGGGGCCCCACGAGCGGTGAGCAGGGGAGCAGGGGTAAGGGAGGAGTCGCTGTCGGAACTCCATGCGCCCACGGCCGCCGCCACCAGCTCGGGCAGGTGCGGCGGCCATCAACGATACGCTGTCTGCGTCTCGTGGGCCTAGTGGTGGGGCAGTACCGGGGCGTCTAGACCAGGCAGTAGGCGCGACTCTAGTTCCATAGTGATGGCAGAAGTGTGCTTGATGGTATTGTCTCACGACGCATTGGTAAAAGATATTGAACACGGGAAAAATGGGACACACAGGTCACAGGGTTCAGCGCTCGTCGAGATGTGACGCGCTCTTTCATGCGATATGGAAGCGGTTGCGAGCCTGGGCCATTCACGTGCTGGACACCGAGGCGGTCGGAATGAACGCGCGGTTGTGGAGGTTGCGCCCATCACCTCCACTCTGTTATACGCCTCCAGCATCCCCGCCTGGCGGGGTCGGGAGCTCCGATAGAGACCGTTGTGTCCCCACAATCAACGTTTTACCAATCTAGGAACCACCGGTGACGTCCTCGCCACCCGTCACAGAAAGAGTACGGGGTGGACGAGCGGACGTGGTCTTGGCCAGCGTTGTAGAAGCACGGAGTGTGGGCGGAGAACCCACCACCTGACGGAATTGTTGGCGGCCGTGGCTGTCCTCAGAAACGTTCCTGTCTGTGGTGAGTGGCCAGGAGGGCTGCCTTTGCGATTACCGATGCCCATACGTGGTCGTGCGAGGGTGGCTGCGAGCCTCCCTCCCGTCTCCGCAACCGCCACTCATGCACGCGGGCCATGCACGCGGACCCACCTCTGGGCCTCCGCCGGAGCGCCCATGTCCAATGCACTCCCGTTCCGCCACTCGCCGTGTCCGCACGAAGCGGTGCCGCGATATCATTCGATTTATTTGAGTTGCCTGTTGCGCTATTGCCATAAATGTCAGTAGACCATCTGGCGGACGCTGCGGCGGTGCTGTCTGCTCTGCGCTGTGCGAGGACCACACGTTCAGCCGGAGTGGCTCCTCGACTCGCAGTGCGGCCTTTGTTCTGGCTGATGATGCGAGCAGGGAGCGGCGGGATGGCTCCGTCGCTCTCCTCACCAATGGGGGAAGGGACGACCACTGCTGCGACAGTGGGGAGGTGACAGTGGCGAAGAGCGCGGGCTTCTCGAGCAAGCCGATTCTCCGCGGTTGTGGGTTGGGTCTCGGGCACGAAGCAGAAGTATGGAAATACTCCACGCAGCTTGCACTGAAATATTGAATATCTCTGCCTCCCACCTTTCTCGATCCCGTCGCTGTCGCGGCCCCTACCGCGCCGTTTTTGCCGTTACCACTCCTTCGCGGTCCTTACCATCGTCTCAAAATTCCCTTCACCTGAGTCACCGCCGCCAGCGAAAGGGACACACGACGACGTGCCATTGTTTCGGAGAGAGCGCCGCGTCGGAACTACCCCCAATCGCAACGCTGCTGGTCATCATTGAAGTGGCTCGAGGAGGTCGGCCTGTTGTTGAGGAACGAAGGTGGCAGGTCGCACCGATATCGACACGACAATAGCGAGCGCGAAAAACAGATCAGTGATGGAACAACCATAGAGAGGGTCGATGAGACAAAAAATGACGCACGATCTCAATCGTCGCGTCCGTCACGTGCATGCATGAGTGACACGAAGGAGTGCTCCAAAGCCTACAGTGTATCGGATGGGTTCAACAGCACTGTCGAAGGCAACCGCCGTCAACCAGCGCGAGCGAAGCAGAAAGTCGAGGGATGAAGTGGTGGGAGCGAGTGACGGTCGAACGAGTAACGGCGGGACCGTCCCTGACGATGACGACGAGGGACAGCCAGGGAGAATCACGCCCTTTCTGGTACTGAAATGAGGGGCCCGATTCTGACCATTTATAAGACAGCGTGGCCAGCTCGGAGAACCGCCAGATTCTGGCATGCCGTCCTGGAGGCGAATCTCCTGCGTCGGCTGGCAGAAAAACTGCGAGAGATGCACTCGGAGCGACGTTTCGGTTGAGTGTTACGACGATCGCCGCTTCAAGCACATGGACATGTCGTGGAATGCGACTCCTCTGCTCGATGGGAATGCTCCAAATCCACTCTCTCGGAATGCGATGCGTAATTTTGACACGTGGAATGATCCGACTTCACGAACTCAGACTGCGCTCCGCTCTAGGAGGCCCACATGCGGGCTGGCATGTGCTGGCGCTCGCCAGACTAGGCTCACCGGAGACAAGAACGACGTTGTGGTGTATTCCCGAATGGGGCAGCGTAAGGCTGCGAGCCGTGTGAAGCAAGTGAACGATACGCTCTATTGACAATCAAGTTGTTCCTTCTGTCGATCCCTTCTTGAATGACGCAAGAGCCAGTCTCCGAGATCCACAGTCATGACATGCTGAGGTGTCGTGTTGAAATTAAGAGTTTCGACCCATAGCACCTGAACGATGGGAATGGGAAGTGCGGCTTTTTCGTGCCCCTTTTGCCTTTCGAATAACGTCGACGGGCTTGTGGACGTTCAGAGGGTCTGATCAATCGTTTTTGCGTTCCGTTGATTGACGCAAAGACCACCGCTCACATTCATATGAAGATTGGAGATGTACTTAGAGTAAAGTTTTTTGACATGGAATGAAACATTACTGTTGAACGTTGGAAGATTTTGAGTCGAGGAGAACATATGAACCATCTCCATCGTGCACAGGTTGTGGCTGTGTGCGTCTCTCTTTGTCGCGTGCTGCCACAGTCCCCAATGACCGTCGATGAGCGTCCCCATGTCGGCGACCGTCTCACACGGTCCCCCTCTCCCAAGAAGGATTGTACCGTTGGCCTCTCTCACTGAAGACTATATCTCGGCACCGTCTCTACACACGCTCGTTGCGGAGGCGGCGATTCTTACTCCATCGACACTGCCTTTGTCCCACACGGCCCATGGGCAAGTTCACGGTCTCCGTTACACCTCTTCCCCTCTGTGCTGTTTGGGCGCACCCCTCGTCCATATGTGTCTGCTTCTGTTTGGCGACTCTCATCTGGAGGCCCCGCCTTTGGCGCGAGCCTCTTCTCTACCCGCCAGTGCCGCTCTTGGGGGCGTCCTGTCCTGCAACCGTCCGCACCTCAGTTTCGTGTGTCTTTTCCGCCCGTCTGTGGTTTTGGTCCGCGCGCGTCCTCTCCTCGTCTGTGCTGCGGGTGGGCGCCTCTCTCCCCACCGTCCTTTGTGCTTCTTAGCTCCTGCCCTGTAACCGTCTGCGCCGCCGTTTGGCGTGTCTTTTCCCCCCGTCTGTGTTTTTTGGTACTCGCGTCACCTCCCCTTGTCAGTGCTGCAGGTGAGTGCCTCTCCTTCCAACATCTTTGGTCCTCCTGAGAGCCTGTCCTGCAACCATCTGCGGCGCTGTCTCGTGTGTCTCTTCCCCCCGGCTGTGTTTTTGGTACGCGCGTGTCCTCCCCTCGTCTGTGTTGCGGGCGGGCGTCTCCTCTCCCCTCATCTGTACTGCGCGTGGAAGTCTTTCCTCTGTCTGTGGCTGCGTGCACTATCGGCCGATGCTGTTGAGACGGCACCGTGTATGTTTCGGTGGTCATGTGCGGGGGGAGTTCGAAAAAATTGAGGTTAACGGATGCCGCTGTTCGGTCACAGTTTTCGTCGAGTAGTGTTCAGAACCCGGGACAGAAAATGGCATGCGACATCAGAACAGCTCACACAATGACTGAAAAGAGCATACATCCCAATGAGGCAAGCTACAGGCAGCAGCACAGCATAGTACATTGTCAGCGCACAACAACAAAACAAAGAGCGGGCGGAGAGCACCAGGCACATACATCACAGAACATCAAGAGGAACTAGCAGAGCTGCACGTGTGTCGCGCTAAAGCCGACGCCGTGTTGTACAGCCTCCCACATCGGGGGCACTCAAACAGCATGTTGGCTGCCGGCGGCACGACGACGGTCATGCTTCCGCTGACATCATGAGTGGTCCTACGCCGCCCGCTCGATTGCGTCCGGCAAGCGATGATTCACCCGGTCTCTTCTCCATCCGCAGCTGCGACGTGCCCGGACCCGCTGGCCGCTGCGTTCTCCCGACGCCACTTGTGACTTCTCAAAGGGGCGGCAACAGCCGGCGCTCTACTGGAACAATCGACGAGTCGGCATCGGCCGTTGTGCTGGGGCCCAGCGGACGCACGAGCGAGACAAGCTCGGCCAGCGCCAGCACGAGGTGTAGTGGCACGGCGACCATCTTCTGTCGCCGTCGTGGCTACCCAAGAGCTGGGCGCCTGCTCGGCGTCGCGTTTTTCCGTCTCGCCGTCCGCTCCGTCCTCACGCGGCGCCGACGAGTCGCTGTCGCTCTCCGACTCCTCAGCTTCTGCGACTTCGGCCTCGGCCGCCGCCAGAAGACAGGAAACATTCTCGTCCTAGTCGCCCGTCCGACGATCTTCGTCGAGCGCCGCCTGCAGACGCGGCACCATAGGGGCGTTGTGGTGAATCCGTTCGGCGCCTCGAAAGCGCTCGACCGCCCGACGATGACGATGGCCGCCCACGTGCGAGAAGAGGCGCTTGGCAGTATCGTTGTGCAGCGCGCATAGAGCGCATGCCCAGGAGTGTGCTGAGGAGGCTCTTGGAAGAACCTCCGCAGCTGCTTCCAGACGGCGATGCTCCTTTCCACGGACGTTATCAGCGAAGCTCGCCGGCCCCGTGAGCGTCATTGCGCACAGACGACACTCAGTACATCCCGGGGTGCTCGGAATGGACGGCGGGGAGGGTCCAGGAGGGGGGGGGGGGGGGGGGGGGGGGGGGGGGGGGGGGGGGGGGGGGGGGGGGGGGGAAGCAGCCGTGGCAAGTCGCTGCGCGCAGTGGTGGGAGAAAGCATGCGGTAAGAGGAGCGGCCAAGCGCCGTTCTCGGTACACGCAGATGACCACGAGCTCGACGAAGGTTGGTGGGGCCTCGAGGATGCAGCAGCAGAGTGAAAGGGCCAGGTGGGGAGAGTCAGAGCAGATGTGCTGCCGGGCCAGGTCGCCAGCAGGATAACACGGCGCCAACACTGGGATTGACCATTCAGCTTGCAGCGGGACACAATAATGACTCTTGGACTCTTTTTTTCCACTTCTCATCCGATAGACTTAGACGGCGCCAGCCAATAAGAACCGCAAGAACCGTGCGTTTTCTTGGAACGTTGAAATTCGATAGTAGTTATTGCACATCCATCCACCCATGCATCCCAACGCGATCATGTGGCATTCAAGCAAGGTGATCGACGGGATCCTCTCCTGAAGCACGGCAGGCCTGGGCCAGTCGACGATGCTCAGCAAGGCGCCATTGCGGATCGCAAATTCTTGTGCGTCCCACTGGTCGCTCTCACGACGCTGAACTCTTTCTGGGCACAATGCTGGATCCTGTTTGTCGTCGCCAAATGGCACGCTTGGTCGCAGCGAGCCCGGTGCACACCTCCTTATCCCGACATCATCCCCTCTTGGACCGAGCCCCATCCCCCATTTGACCCGCCTTCATGTCGTCGGCGCAGCCGGACTGCTTGCCTGGGGGATCTCTATCACTGCTTGCACGCGATGACGCCTCGTATGCGCACATTGGTGGCGACCAGCGGCGGAACCCGGGAGTCGTCGACGGCGGGCCTGCCTCGAAACGGACGCGTTGTGACCAGGGCCTTTCAGAATCCGGGTTTTTCAGCAGAATCTGGGATATATCCAGATATATCCGGATATATTTGTTGGAATCTTCTCGCCATCCAATGTGAGAGCAAAACGGAAGACACTGCTGGAAAGCTCACCTCCTGCTCAGGCTCTTTGTGGAAAGACTGATGAACATAAGATGTTGCTGCGAGCAGGATGCCGCTGCTTACAGCACGGTGCTTTATCCGAATCATTATTCCGAAGCCCCTGGTGTGGGGGTGGAGCACAAGCGCGCGGCCCACGACGGAAAAAAGACCGACCGCAATACCCGCACCAACTTGAAAACGGTTTCCAGCGCGACGTCCCGGAACTTGGCGCCGCCCTTGACATGCTCCGTGTACGCTTTCTCCTACTCCTCCAGGAAAGGGCACAGTGACTGTTGCAGTGACCGCGGCACCTCAATCGGAATGCGTGGGGTGACCGGCGCCACATTATGCTTGAATCGCCCCGAGAGCAGGAGCACGACGACTGGATCGGGGATGACTGCGTTGTACGCGCCGTCGCCCGGGCCGGGTCCCCACTGCCCCTGTTTGTTGTTGTCCGCCTCCGATGCCCCGGCCTCCTTGGCATTCTGGGCGGCGCCCCGGCGCATGACGTGCGTCAATGCGGCCTTCTCCCGGACGACGTAGCCGCTGGCCGCCCTCTTCAACCGGGCCAAGTGATTCTCGTAGGTGACGCCTGTGAAGGGGTCACCGCGAGGCGAGCGGAGGAGCGCCTAGTGGTACCACTTGCAAAATCCCATGGCGCTGCCACCATTGGCGCTGTAGAATTGTGGCTCCACTCCCACCGCCGTCAGCGTCTCGTCGGAGGGGTCGAGATCGGGCGCAAATTCAACGGGGGGCACGTGGGGGTCGTCGGACGGCCGGTGGCAGGCGGCCACGAGGGCATCGGCGACCGCCCCAAGGTGGCAGATCCACTGGTCTACGTGCGGGAGGGAGCCGAGGCGCAGCACTTGGTTCTCCTTCGTCTTAGTCGCGTACACGTGCGTGCAGAGCATGTCGGCGGTCTTGGTAAACATGGGAGGGAATTTGCGCATCACCATGTCGCTGAACCTCAGCCCCCGCGTGGTTGCGCCGCACGCCTCCGAACAAAACGAGAGAATAAAGAGCGCCGCCGTGATCAGCCCTGAGTGAAATTCGGCCGCCGACGTGGGCCCCAGGAGCATTTACGTGACCATCGGCAGCCGCACGTCGTCGGGCAGCGCGGGGTAACGGGTGCCCGTGGCCTTTCCCACACCCAACGCCGTTGCCTCCAGGTACCGCTCCCTCTTGCACTGCTCGACCACGGCCTTGGCGGCGGGGCGCCCACGGACCGACAAAAAGGCGTCGGCGCCGAAGCTGCTGCATGATCCGCACGAGCACTGAGACCACAGCCCGCTGAAGACCGACGCCACCTTGGATAATGCATTGGTGTTCATCTTAAGCGTCGAGTGCCCCACCTTGCGCGGAGGTGTCGTGGTCTCGGTAGTCCTGTTGCCGGCCGTGCCGCTCTCGGCGTCGTCGCTGACCGGCGACCCGATTGCCGCCGCCTCCCCCCGACCACCTGCACGTGCTCGACGACCACCGACACTTGGGTGGGCTGTGACATCTCGCCGGACGACGGGCGTGTCACTCACATTAGCGCCACGCCCGCGCACTGCAACCGCCGTGCTTCCGTGCGCCCCCGCGCCCCCCCTACCCACCCAGCCTCGGTCGACGTTGACGGCTTCTCCGACTTTCCCGCTAGCTGCCGTCGCCTGACCACGCTGCTCCTCCGGCGGCGGGGGTACCACGGGTGGTGGGAGGTAAGCGCTCGTGGACGCAGCGACCACCGGTGCACCACCCGCCACAAATTTGGGATTCACCGAGCTGGGCGCGGCGCCGGGCCGTGCCGCGCTCGGCGAGGCACTCGGCCGCGCGTCCCCGGTTGCCCCGATCTCAAAAACACTGCTGCTGCCACCCCCGCCGCCGCTGGTTGCGCCGCCGGTAATGCCCGCGCTCGCGCTTGAGGTGGCCCGTGAGCCACGAGGTGGTGGCGGTGGGGCCAAATGGTGGTGCTTGGGCGGCCGGCGCGTCGTGCTCCGCTCCCGATCCTTCTCAAGCTCGAGGAAGGCGACGGCGACGTGGCGGTTGACAGGCACGATGACGCCGTCAGGTTGGCAGGCAGGGGTCGCGGCGGTCCAGTTGCAGAAGTCCTCGATCGAGGCGACGTAATCGAGCATCGTCTGCTTCACGCCACTGGTAGCCCCGCTCACCGTGTGCATCGCCCACGTGTTGATCACCTTGATGGAATTTCTGACGAAATTAGCGTGCTGGCCCGTCTCGGCAAGGTGTACGCCCTGCATCACCAACGGCTTGACGTTTCTTGCTGACAGGGAAGACATCTGGGCGTACTGGGCGAGGGTGACTACGTGCAGGTAGGCGTCCCGCTCCTTGGACAGCTCCACGGGCGTCCGACGCGGCGGCTCCCCCGTAGGCAGTGGCGCGATCCGTGGCGTCGCCACGCGGGCGCTGGACGTCTTCGCGTCGGCGCAGTCGAGGAGACAGCCCAGGCACATCATCCGGTTCGCATCTGCTGCCGAGCTCAAAAACAGCCGTCCCACCAGGTTGCTGGGCGTCAGCGTGTCCTCGATGTCAAAATTCTCCTCGTACCCTGCCGACAGCGCGGCGGTCACCTCCCCCTGCATGCCCCCGTGCAGGTGCATCACGGGGGCAACCACAAGAGAGCGGGGCAGCGGGGTTGGTGACGCGCCATCACCCAGCTCGGGCACCGGCAGAGTCGGGCAGACATGTGGCGGGGACGTGGCGCCCAGAGCCTCTACGGGCTGGAGGGCGTTCCCCGCGACGTGCGTGCCTGTCCCTTGGTGTGGCAGCGGAGCGGGTGAAGAGTCAACCCCACGAGCGACGGAAAGCGGGCGGGGAGACGTCGTTCCTGCGGTAGCAGGCGTCTGGGGCACGTTGGCGTTGCCAGCGCCGACAGACGTGGGCGCGCGGTGGTCGCCGCTGGCAGCCGCGCGCCCCCCGCGTGCTTCAACCCCTCCAGGCGGCCGACAGGCCACCGCACCGGCGACGGGGTGGGCGCCACTGCGACCATCGCCCCAGGGAGCAGCACAATTATTTGCTGCCGTGCGTGCCGACGCCGCCACGAACGACGCATTGGCCGCCCGGCGGCGACTGCCATGGTTACTGTCGGTTGCTCGCGCACCGGCCTCTGCGAGAGGCGAAACACTTCTCGGGCTTGGCGGTGGAGGCCGGCGAGCGGCGGCAGCGTTTGCCGCCCGCTGGCTGCGGCGCGGGTGGCCGCTTGGCGGCATGGCGCCGGCCGACGACGGACTGTTATGACTGCAGAAACGGGGGATGGAATTAAATCAACAGTGGGGGGAGGTGGACGGTGGACGGCAGTGCAATGCGAAAAAAAGAAATAAGGAGTCACAAAAAGAGGGAGGAGCAATGGAAAACGTAGGCACAAGGTGAAAAAAGAGGGTTGCGCTATAGTGTTGCAAAAGACAGCACGTAATTGATGCACAAGACAAGCGCGTGAGGACTCACGGAACGAGACACGGTGGCGTCAGTACCCCGACATTGGCATAAGCCGTTACTGGGCGGCGTTGTCGGCCCCACATGCTTCTACGACACACAGATGCACGAGACTCAGCCACACCACGAAGAAACAAGACAGACTTTCATCGGACGCGCGTACGTACCGAAACAAAGAAACAGGACAAGCGACCTACTGGGAACGACGAACCGGCGGCGCTACCGCACTCTGGCGAGTCGGCCCCGCCGACGCCACTGCCCCCGGATAGCGGTCGCCGGAGACGTGGTCGCGGGAGCGGGGTGGAGGAGCCACAGAAGAGGTTTGTGTAGGGGGACAAGTAGCGGTGGCGCGCGGATCGGGTGGCGTCACCGAGAGGCAGCCACCGCACGAGTCCCCCCGACACGCAGGCCTGGAGGCAGCTGCGCATGCACCACCGACGCTGCGTGTCTCGAGCGAGACGGACGATGAAGAATCGTGGCGGGGTTGCATGTGAAGGATGAACCCAGCACAGAAAGAAGAGAAAAAAATAAAAGATGGGGTGGGGGGAGGGACAATGTCGAGGAAGGCGCACAGGAGATCAGGCAAGTGGTGTAGGAGACCCGGCAGTCGGCGCGTGCGGTGGTGGCACGGGGCGGCTATCCCCACGAGATGGTTGGCGAAGGTGCGTGACCAAGTTGGTCCGCCACCAACCACCCCACACCACCACCCTCGCCGCCGCACACGCGCACCCCGCCGACGCCCACCCTTGGCCTCGGCTGCAGGTGCACCGCCAACGCCGCACGCGGCGAGAGAGGACGAAGGGTGTGGGGCAGAGGGAGGAGCATGTGGGCAGCGGTGGTGGGAGGAGGAAGCGGGGAGGGGCTCCACGCGGCCAGATGTGGGCGGTGGTGGGCGACAAGAGGCGGCGATTGGCGACCGACGACGGCTGGGGGCACAAAAAGACGAACGCAACCCACTCAGAAAGAAGAAAGGGACGGCACGCAGCACAGCGCGGTGTGTGTGTGGCCACTGGCAGGCAGGGTCCACAGGCAGGCGGAAAGAGGGGGGGGAGGGGGGGGACGTGCCGGCGACGTGCCGTCGCACAGGC
>ENA-ORXR01001559-ORXR01001559.1-marine-metagenome-genome-assembly--contig:-NODE-1559-length-24102-cov-12.348845_pt1 | contig 24102 bp, 16 predicted proteins | sample MGYA00237866_ERZ511479 | MGnify/ENA metagenome assembly ERZ511479 | reverse complement strand
GGTTGCCACCGGCGTTTTTGGTGCTGCCGGTCGCCCGGGGCCCCCCGCGCCCGCCCGTCGCCGCGGCGGTTGCCACCGGCGTTTTTGGTGCTGCCGGTCGCCCGGGGCCCCCCGCGCCCGCCCGTCGCCGCGGCGGTTGCCACCCGCTCTTTTGCTTTTGCTGGTGTCTCGTGGGTCCTCGCGCCCCCCCCCGGCCCCGCGGTGGTTGCCGCGTGTGTTTTTTTGTTGGACCCGGTCGCCCGTGGCGCCCCACGCCCTTCCGTCGCCGCGGCGGCCGCCACGGGCGCGTTTGCTTCATCCGGTCTCCCTTGGGGCCTCGTGCCTCCCCGCCGTCTCCCTGGCGGTTGCCGTCGACGATTTTTTTGTTGGAGCCTGTCGCCCGTGGCACCCCGCGCCCCCCCGTTGCCGTGGCGGTTGCCACCCGCGCGTTTCCCTCTGCCGGTCTTCCTTTTGGCCTCGTGCCCCCCCTCCGCATCTGCGGCGTTCTGCGGCTGCGTTTTGTTTTGCAGCCGGTCGCGCGTGCCGCCCCGCACCCGCTCGTCACCGCGGCGGTTGCTGCCGCCGACTTCATCACCCCCATTTACAAGCTCAGGTGTGCTTAGGTCCTTATGGCGGGCCAGGAGGCGACCAGGATGCACTCAGACGGCGGCTCCTCGGTGGATGCCAGCCCACTGTTGGTGGCGTCTACCCGGCGCTCTTTGGACGGTTCTGCGGCGGTTGGCAGTCTACCTTCTGTGCTCAACCTCACGATGGACCAGGCCGGCGGCCCCATTTGCAGCAATGAATCTTTGGAGGGCGACGACGGGCTCCTCGGAGACCTGTTTGCTGATGACAACGAGGACGCGGCCGCTCGCAGCGGTGTTCTCGGCGGTCGTGACGGATGTGCTGATGGTACAGGTGGCGACACTGATGATGCTGCTGGTCCCATCCCACAAGACGATGCTCCAGACGGTGGCCAGCGTGGACGCCGGTTCGGCCAGAGGCGGCCTGGTCCAAGCCATGGACGAGGCGGGCGCAAGCAGGGGTCGGGGCGACGCACGAAAGAGAACTTTGGTCGCGGGCTACGGCGCGTTGTGGGTGCGTATCTTTCAGAGGTGTCTGCTGCCTCGCTTGCATCCCATTGCGACGTGCCGTTAGCTGCAGGTGAGAAGGCGGTCTCTGTTCTCCGCAGATGGTCGCATGCGGATGGCCGAGAGGAGGTGTGGCTCGTGCCCGGCGTTTTTGGCGTCATTGCTCGGTGGGGGGCGTGGCGCCGGGACGCGCACGGTGAGTGTGCGAGCGTTTGTGTGTGGCTGGCCGCGGACGGGCGGTCGCGGTGCTCGTGCGTTGGAACAAATGTTCATCAAGACAACCACCTCCACGAGCGTGCAACGACCTGCCGACACGCGGGAGTCTTGGACTCCCTGTTGGAAGAACTGGCTGATATTCTCGGGGCGTCGCCTGCGCGTCTACGGAAGCACTTAGTTGAACGGCTGCAGCAGGGGCGGGCGACGGATGGCGGGGACCAGGAAGCCGCGGATGGGCTCACCTTCCACGTCGTAGGTGCGCTGTACGTGGCCCTTTGTCCGTCTCCCTTGGGAGTCTTGCCCGTGCCAGTCTACCTCACGCACACGCGCTCTTCCTGTGGGATTTGCCCTGGTGCACGCACACGGGTGTGCTCTCATCTCAGCGTCGCCCAGGAGTCCGGCGCACCCCACCGCTCCCATCGAGCCTCCTATCAAAGTTCGTTGCAGAGCTTGGAGCTGTCCGCCGTGTCACGGCTCTCCATCCCTCTCCATGATTGCGTAGCGGCTGTTCGATCAAACGCCAAGATTGCTGCGATGGCGCTCACTGGCGATGTGTTTGAGATAAGTGCACCGTCGCACTGCCAGTTTTGCGATGACCGTGGCGAGCCCCACACACTCTACGATGCTTCCACGAGGGAAGGCGTCATTGTGTGCTCCCGAGGCTTCTGCAAGATGGTGGTCAACATCTCCAAGTGCTCGTCATGTGCGCAGTGGGTGTCACATGACGGCCGCGACGAGCACTTGGTGATGCTGACGATGACGTCGGCAGCGACCGTGCGGCGGGTGCGCTCCATGGCGCTCGCCACGTCGGACGGTATGCCTTTGACTACGGCAACAACACGGTGGCTGCGCAGCGTGCGTAGAGAGATGGTGGCGGGTGTGCTGCCGCAGGCAAGCCCAACGCGCAGCGGTCGCATTTTGAGAAGCTTGGTGTTGGTAGGGCTGAAGTTGATGACGACGGATCTACCCCCGAAGCTATTCGCGTGCTACCACTGCATGGATGCGGGCGGCAGGTACAAGTACGTGTCGGCTGACTCTATCTGGGTCGGCTTCGGCAGCGGCGCAGATCATGTGAGGTTCCAGCACGCCACCGAGGACGTGCCTGAGAACCAGCGGGCGGTCCAGGCGGCGTATCTGGTGAGGGGAGAGCACGTCCGCCGCGTCTTGCGAGACGTGATGAATCCAAAGAAGGACGTCAAGCTGCGCTCTAAGGCGGTGCGTGCAGCAGAGGTTGCGGTCGGCTTTCTTCTTCCCGACGCTCTACCGAAAGTCTTGCGAGACCCTACCGACGGGGAGCTTGCCATCGCCACCGTGCTCGGCAGCATCTACAATGTCAAGGGGGCCGCGCTGAGGCTCCTTTCGGCGCTCAAGACCGGCCTCTCCACGTTTAAGACCCGCAATCACGAGGAGGCTCGGCGTCGGGTGGCCGCGGCCGCCCACATCTCCTCTTTCATCGATACCTTGAAGGCCACCAGCCACAAGCCGACGGGGACGCCCGGAGACGGGCACGCAGCATCAACACTTTCCGCACCCGCTACGAGCTCACCGATGCGGCCAACCACTACCGCACAGCCTCCTCCGTACCCACCGAGTGCGACGCCTCCGCCTCCCGTGGCCGTGCGCCCAGGTGCCGTGGCGCCCACTGGCTCTCCGACGCCGCGTGTACCTGCCTCACAGTCTCTTCCACTTCCGACTGGTGCCCCTTGCGGTGCGCCGGCGGAGGCTCACGCAGCGCCGGCTGCCTTTCCGACGCGCTCACCGGCTTTTAGCCGTTCGGGAACGCCGGATGCGGCTGTGGCAACGTTGGCGGAGCCGCCCACGGGCTCGCCGAGGGCAACTGCCCCTGCCATGCAGCTTGCGGCGTGGCCGAATCGTCACCCATTGGGGGCGCCGCCGTCGGACCTGGCGCGGCGCGCTCCAGGCGTCTGTGAACAGGAGGAACTCGACCGAGGACGACCTGCTGCAGACAGCCCGGCGGATTTTCTTTCTTCTCCGACTGGAGGGCCACCAGCGCCAAAGGCCGCCTGCCCTCCACTGAAGCTGGTGACGGCGCCGCCAGTCGTCTCAACCGGCAAGCGGAAAATGGGCGGCGGCGATGGCAGCGCCCTTGCCGCATCAGCAGCACGGCAGACGACTCGTCGGCGGCCAGCTTGCGGGCGACAGCCATTCAATGCTGGAAAAGGGGACGTCAACGCGGACAATCCACATCTGTGGCCAGCAGTGGCCGACCTCGATAAAGACGCGCGTCGGGAGCTGCTCTCTTTTGTCGGAGCCATCACGATCGACAGCGTTGTTCTTCCTTTTCGCCCCCTCCACTCCGTGACGCTGCGACATCTCGCCGGCATGCTCGACAAGAAAGACGGTGGCGCTGAGGTTCGGGAGGTGCTGGGCATGGCTACATCCACCACCCCTGTCGCAGAGGGGCCCATGGACAAGAAATCAGTTGTAGAGCTCCTACGTGACCTGCGGTTCATGCAGCTGGGCATGCGGACGGCCGCGTCGCTCTTCAAAGCGATGCCGGCGCTGCCCACTGCCCTAGCGGGCGGCCTGCGGTGCGTAGCCGATGCGGTGGAAAAGTTTGTGCTGGAGTGGCGCAACGGCCCGGACGCGACGCTGAAGTACCAGAACAAGTGGGAGAGCGGCACGCGGTCCCAGGAGGAGATGTGTAAGGACTTCCAGACGGCCTACCCGCAGGCGGCGACCAGCCACGAGCGGACGGGGACGTGCGCGCCCAGCCTGCCCCAATGCCGTCCTGAACCCTTTTTGTGGCAAGAGGTGCTCCGGACGGGCATGTGTTCAAAGCACTACGCCAAAGCGCACAAGTTCTCCCCCGGCGTGATGACGTTCTGCTGCGGGTGCAAGCACCCGCTCATCCTGGCTTTCACCGTCTTGGACCGGAAGGAGGCGCCACAAGTTTTGCTCAGCATGCTGCTGACGCGCTTCGCCCGCCTGCCCCACTTCCTCATTTACGATTTTGCCTGTGGCGCCTTCCGCGTGGCGCTCGGAAAGCTGGGCTGGATGCTGATGGACTGCACGGTCGTGTCGGATCGGTTTCACATTTTTAACCACCTTTGCTCCGACGCCTTCGACCCACGCTCCTACCAGAAGATGGACGGGGCCGATACCGGTGCCCCTGAGCAGCGCAACGCCCCCATCCGACGCATCCAGACGACACTCCAAGGCATGGGCGTAGAGCCATACACGAACCTTCTTGCCTACCAGACAGCCGTTTTGAATCACGAGGCGCAGACCAAGTCGGTGTTTGGGGTGTCCCGGCTCTCCGAGAACGTTGACCTCGCTGGAGAGTACTTTTCTCGCTTTCCGTGTCTTTGTTGTGATGACACCGCCGGTGATCACCGTGACGAGTTGCCACCGGAGGGGGAGCTGTCGGAGGAGGAGGCATCGGAAAGCGAGTCGCTGGAACGGGAGACGTGGGAGAGAGAGGCGCCGGACGGGGGCGTGCTCGACGACGTGGAGAGTGCGTTCGCGGGGCGGCGGGAGTTTGCGCGTGGGGACGGTCCGAGGTCTGACAATGACGCCAATGTTGGCCTCTCTGACGGGGCGTCTACCACCTCTGCTGACGTCTCCTCCAGCGATGATGGTGATGGGAGTGGGGAGAGTGATGGGAGTCATGGTGGTCTGAATGACTAGAACTGGCTCTTTTTCTTGTCCTGGGCGAAAATAATGGCATCGGCGTTCAGGAAAGCAACGGATGCCATTCACGGTCGGTAAAGGGGTAAGCACCAGCAGACGGTTCAATGAATGAAAGTGCTCACGCCTATAGTGCACTTGGTTCAAGGAGCCTGTCCGACAGGAGCGCGAGTCTCAACAACCCTGCCAAACAGAGCACGCCAGCAGCATAGTACTCCCTCCCGCTGTTGGCCTCCCGTAGTGGGCTCCATGTGTCCCGCCAGAACTCTTGCTCCAGCCGTTTGGGTACCGGTGTGACCGAAGCGAGACCAGAACATGGTCTCCTCGTGTGGTCTACAACCATCGACAGCACGGCAGCGAGCATCAGCTGTCCGATCCCCCATGCTGCTGTCGTCACCCAAATGACGGCCGGTCAGCAGGCGGTCACCACTTCGGGAAAGTTGTCGACAGACGGCGCGCTCGACTCTGTCTCCAAAGGCGGGGGGCAGGTCTGCGACCGGGGGCGGGCGAGGCGCCCCACTGCTGCCCCTGGCTGGCGTGAGTGCTCCCACAGTAAAGACCCGGCCAAACGAAGCGCGTCAGGAGAGGGGGGGAAGTGATGGGCGCTGCGACTCAGTGCCCACCGGCCTCCTCGTATCGGATAAGCGCTTAGGCCGGGGGAAGAGACGCTCTCGGCAACGCGGATCCAAGCAAGAAGTGCGGTGCACGCACAATCGCAATGTTGATGAGGGGGTGCTACCTCATTGTAGACCCCCCAGAAATCGCCGTATTTTCGTGAACATTCCATATGAGTGCGAAATATGATATCATTTTATGCTTCTTTTCGGGACGTACGTGCGCTTGCGCCTCGCATCCATGCCTGCTACAGCTGCATTGTTGCCAGCCTGTGTGCGCACATACTGGTGCCAATTGGCAGTCTGTGTGACGCTCGCAGCCCTTTTAATGGGGCATGAACAGATGACAGGAGGCTCGGCTCTTCATGTCTTGTACATTCCGCAGCCACGCACACAACAGAGGGCCGCTGTTGTCCGATGCTGTCGTTCAGGTACTGAGAGAATGGTCAGTACATGTCGTTTTCGAGGATACATCGATACCTCCGTCATGGTGCATTGTCAATGGCGACACCCGCACATACTCCCTACGTCTTCTTCTTCATGATTGCGACAGGATGGCATGGCCCAGCGCAACCCTATCAAGTCTCAGAGCATCAAAGACAAAGCACCGTCACTGCCAGGTACCTCCGGGTAAGATTCAGAGTCACGCCATAGCTGTGGTAGAGCATTTTGTTTGACAAGCGCACTCGTGCGAGGTCAAGCCTGCCGGTGTTCTCCTTTGTAACGTGGCTAGAGCGCACCTACGATGCCCCAGTGACCGTTATTGATTTCTGGTAGTATGGGGACCCAATTCTCCCGTCTGTCACATTCATCGACCGCATCGACAGAAGAGACCTGCTCGACGCGTGTCTGCCTCTTAGGTCAGTCTGTTCTGGAATGACCTTTCCTTATGTCCGACAATGCCGGGGTGAAACAAGGTGCCGAGGTATACGGTGTTATCTCTTTCTTCTTCCTGCAGATTGTACTGGCCCCAGGCGGCGTGCTCGCATACTTTCTATATATGCCCGCTTCCATTGCTCTCATTCCGCGGCCCCTCTGTACGGCTCACGGCCGTAATTTCTGCGTACCGTGCGCGAGCCCTCCTCGCCGCAATACCCAGCCTCCGCTCCTGGGTCCGACTCCTCAGGCACTGCCGCCTCCCGGGCCTCACCCTGCTCTCAAAGAGCTCACCCCAGATGAAATAAAGGAAACGTCCGCCGCCAACGCGGCTGCAGCGTACCGGCACACCTTCCCACCTCTCAAAGTCCGCCGCATAGCCGAGGTGCCGCGCAGCCCGGCGACTTGTCCTGGATTTTGTTGTCAAAAGCTGCCGCGGTGCGGCCTGAAACGGTGCCGGTCTGGCGCCAACCCCTCTGGTGCAATCGCTGCTGGTGCTGCACAGCGTTCGGTCCCGCAACAGAGCCACGCATGGGCTTATGAGGATCAGAAAGGTTTCCTTCTGTAGAAAGAAGCACACGTCGCCGAGCGGGGCTGGAGTTTGTCGTCGCAAGCACTAGTTGTTGCCGCTTACTAGATGTTTGCGCGCCCCACAGAAGAAGCACTACACTCCCCAAATGCTGTGACTGATGCTCCAACCACCTCCACCGGCACGTCGGTGGTAAGGGGGCGAGCAGGCAGTTCCTGGCCTCACGCTTTCGGAAACATTCTCTCACACTCACGGCTGGGGGTCGGAGGTAGGCACTCGTGGTTCCAGTGGCGCCCATTGAGGTGATGGCAGCTGCTGCAACCCGCCGTCGCCGTCCAGGAGTGGTGAGCATGGGCGCTGCAAGCGCATAACGCACCCGCGCAGGAAATCCGCAGCGACAAGCAGGACTGGGAACGAACCAGCGCCGGGGCCTGTTGGTTTGGTGGAGCAAGCGCCACTGGCATGTGAGGCGGTGGTATAAAAACAGAGGGGGAGAAAACAGGGAGAAGACGGTGCGGCACCGCCGAAGATCGCCGTTCCAGAGTTGGGAGATCACGCCATTTGATTGGATGAGTTCAGTGCGCCAAGGACCGTACGTTGGGAAGGCGTCGAGGCGTTTGACCTGAGCTACCAGTCTTCCGAGTGGCTGTCACGTAGCTCAGTGCGCAGCCCACAACAACGACGTAGCCAGCCCAGCAGGCACCAGAGCCTCCACCCTGTGTCAGCCAGCTGTCTGTCATGGTACGTGTGAGCTCTGGATCCGCATGGAGTTGTAGGGGGGAATGTCAGAGCTGCGTCCGATGGTCAGTGTGCGCCCTGCCGCGTGGCATGTCAGGGAGTACTCTCTTGTGGACGCTGACTGTCCTCATGGCGCAACGCAAGCGCCCTCTCTGCCACTCTCGTCTGTTGGCTGATGCCGTTGACAGGAAAGAGAATCTGGTGAAAGCGTGTGGATGACGCCCCTCGTTGAACCTCTGAACTCTCGAGGAGTGACCACCAGTGCTGTAGCGGACAGCATGGCGGCAGACACACGACGTGTCTATTTTCCCTCTCGGTCGCGTGCGGCGTTGACGCTGCCAAGGCGACTGCTGTCTGCGGTACGAGCGCATTTCTGACCCAGGTCACGACGGCGCAGCGCGCGCTGGGAACCTGTATAATCTTTGTGTTGTATCCTGTGAGGGCTGCGGTCGAGGCGCGTGGCGACACGGAAGCGACGAGGACGCGACGAGGTACGCTGATGTTTCACCGCCAGCCGTGAGATTTCGGGAGAAAGGGGCGCGACTTGGGGGCTGAGAGTAAGAGTATGGGAGCGGAGATGCGTCCAGTGCGCTGCTGATTGCCCAAAGAGGATCGACGCCTGGTGGGATCCACCTCTGAGGAGATACCTGACTCGCTGCCTATTCTCTCACGTGTTTCTGTGATAGTCGTCATAGCCGGAGACGACGCGATGCCAGTGAATTTGGATTCTACTCAGGAACGGGCGTATGCACTGTCTCTGTCGGGCACCAATGTTGCTCTGCTGGGGCGAGCGGGGTGTGGGAAGAGCGAGGTGATGAGGCGCGCGATATCCGCCGCCCGAAGCAAGTGGGGCTCTAAAAGCGTCGCAGTCGGGGCGCTATCGGGCGCGGCCGCCCTGGTGATTGGGGGGCAGACGCTACATTCGCTGTACGGAATGGACACGCGGCCGCTGTCTCGCGAGGCGTGGCTGAGGGAGACTCTTGGGAGACCCAACGTCGTCTGGCGTCTCAACGCTCTGCGAGTCCTGTTTATCGACGAGATTTGTACCCTTTCATCCTCGTTCTTCATGCGACTGGCTTACGTAATGCGTCGAGTTGCTCCCCCTCATCTGCAGTGCATGCCCTTCGCCGGATGTCAAGTCGTTGGTATGTCTTTTCGAACCTTGGCTTTGCATTGTGCCCCTCTCTCGCACAGTTTTCCCTCTCTCAGCTCTCTGTTGAATGAATAATATATATTCTGACGCACACCTGCTCTGTCCCTTCCTCTTTCGACCCCGCACGTACCAAATGGACAGCTGCTGGAGATCCTCTACAGATTGCACCGGTGAAGGTCACAGACACGTCGCCGGATAGGTTCGTGTTTGACTGCTCGGCGTGGCGCACCACCTTCAGCGGGTCAGCCGGAAAGGCCGTCTGCCTGACGGGGTTCCATAGGCAGGCGCATGACGCCGATTTTCAGCTGGTGCTGGACCGTGTGCGATGGGGCCGCGCCGGCGACGACACTATCATGCGCATCAACAACACGTGGTCCAACACCTTCTCTGGGCCGGTCACGCAAATGTGCATCCGGAAGAACGTCATCCTTGGCATAAACGAGACCAAGCTCGCGACCATTGAGTCGCCGTTGCACTCCTTCCAGGCACGGGACGTCTTCAACACCAACGATGGAAGGGCGATACAGCAGGCTACCGCCGACCTGCGCAGCTGTGTCGACCTGACGCTGTCACTGAAGAAGTCGGCCCTGGTGATTTTGACTCGCAGCGTCCGCGGCGTGCCGCCAGGCTCGAGAGGCTTCGTCATTGACATCAATCACCACACGGTCGCGAATGGCGACGAGGCCGTGGACGTGGACGTGGTCACGTGCGCCTTTGACGGGGAGCTGGTGGAGGTCAGCCGTGCGCGGTTTTCCGCGTACAACGAGTCCGGCGATGAGGTGGCTTACTGCTTGCAACTTCCATTGATCTTGGGTTGGGCAGTGACGGTCCACAGAGCCCAGGGTTTGACCCTCGAGGCAGTGGAGATTGACTTTGGGTTGGACAATTGGTCGACATGCGGGCTTGTGTACACGGCGCTTTCTCGTGTGCGATCGTTTTCTTGTTTGCGCGTGCGGGGCCTGCACCACTCTCTCATCCGAGTTAGCCGCTGAGCTGTGGGTTACTATGAGAAGATGCTGTTGGAGAACGGCATTGACCCGAGTGACGATGGTCGGCCGCCCATTGAGCCATTCATCGTGCAGCAGCCAGTTGTGCTTGAGCAATAGATGTGTGTGTCGTCGTCTTCACGTAGACTTTTTCTTTGACATAAGCCACAGTTGCGCATTTCTACCCTGGTCGTTCCACCTGTGTGCTTTGACCTCACATACTGGAGCACACGGACAAACCCAAAGACAGCGCGGAAAACATCTGTTGCTACTCATAGAAAGACACATGTTCCTGCCTTTCACTACACAGAAACAAAGCGGGCGTTCCACAACACCACCAGCCGCCGAGGCGCGCCTTGGCCATCGGAGCATAGCTGACGCATCACCTTTGGGTGATACACGCCCTTGGCGTCAAAATGCGGGTATAGCAGGTACTCGTACGCGTCGGTATAGTATAGCAACTCCATTGCCGGGTAGTCCTCGCTGGCACAGTCATTAGACACGTCCACGTCGTGAACAACCAGTGCGGGCATAAACTTGGAGACCAAGCCGCTCAAACACTTGAGGACAGACGACGGGAGAGCAACGCTGAGCGCCGCGGCGCTCCCCAGTATCTTTGAATCAGGGCCAGGCGGACGGTCCAGCAGGTTGACGCGTGGCCTGCGATCGCGCCAGAAAACAACAATTGAGGAAAGAAACAGAGAGGTGACGAGACGCACGTTAGTTGACCGCAGACAATGAACCCAGTGACACACTCAGACCGAAGATGCGTAGCACTTGCACCAACGCAAGAAGACCCAGCGTACCCTGTCATGCGCGTCTCCCACAACAGCGTATAAAGAGAAACCCGCCCCAGTGTAGCCTCAGTCAGTGCGCCGTTGTCCCATGCCCAGCACGGTACGTCTCCAGCATCCATTGAAAGCGACCGCAGCGACACAGCCGAGAAGCGCGGAGGCAAGTCGCCGTCTGCCACGAGGGTACAATCCGCGTCGACCATTCCGTAGGCGGCAACGCGTCCGCCGTGGCGCAACTCCTGGACAGCGGGACAGTCAAACACGACACCCTCAACAGAGCCCACAGAGCGACAGAGGCCATCAAAAGTCTCCTCAGTGGCTGGTACAGGCAGGATGGCCAATGCAGCAGAAGTGGGATGCTGGTACACAGCACCCGCACCGGCGTTGGGCAGTCCCGCACGTGTATCAGCAGCAGTGCCAACGGCAGGGCGGCGTCCCACGGCCGCCCGACGACCTAGGGCGCTGGCCACGTCCGTGTCACCGACAAGGCGTCGCGCTCCAGCTACTTGTCCGTCGTGCATTTCTGGAGGCGGACGCCTCGAACCCCCAGGGCCACCATCACCCACAGCAGTGGCACCGAGAGCGGCTGGTGGACCCGAGGCGGAGCCGCGGCCACGGCCTACGGCGGGGGGAGCGCCACGGCCGCGCCCAAGGGCGGCAGGTGGTGCTGAGGCGGCGCCGCGGCCACGGCCAACGGCGGCGGGAGCGCCACGGCCGCGCCCAAGGGCGGCAGGTGGTACTGGGGCGGCGCCGAGGCCGCGGCCAACGGCGGGGGGAGCGCCACGGCCGCGCCCAAGGGCGGCAGGTGGTGCTGAGGCGGTGCCGCGGCCACGGCCAACGGCGGGGGGAGCGCCACGGCCGCGCCCAAGGGCGGAAGGTGGTACTGGGGCGGCGCCGGGGCCACGGCCAACGACGGGGGGAGCGCCACGGCCGCGCCCAAGGGCGGCAGGTGGTTCTGGGGCGGCGCCGCGGCCACGGCCAACAGCGGGGGAATCTTCGCGGCCATGCCGAAGGGCAGAAGGCGGTGCTGAGGCGGCGCCATGGCCATGGCCAACAGCTTGGGGAGTGCCGACGCCACTGCCCAAGGCAAAATGGGCGCCCAGGCCACGACCAACGACAGAGGGATCGCCGTGGCCACGGCCAACGGCGGGCCGAGGTTCAACGCCACGTGTATGAGCCGGTGGAGCGTCGCGGCCAGTGCCGGCGGGGCGTGCAAGCGCGGGGGCTGAGCCATCAATCGGCGGCGGTGGCTCGTTACCGCCATCTGGGCCGTGTTGGAAACCAGTAGCGTCGACCTTTGCTGCTGCATATGCGCTGGCCGCGCTGTACACGTCGCCTAAACTTACTGCAGATGCAGCACCTGCCGCAGCGGCAGCTGCCGCGGCCACGTCTAAGGCTGCGGCTGCAGCAGAGGCTGCTGCCCCTCTAGCGTCATGATGCTGTGACGAAGAGGACCGTCTGCGACCTCCATCACTGCGCGCATTGCCGCCGCACGCCGCCGAAACAGTGCCACAGATAGCGGCTGCGTCAGTGCCTCTGTTGTCCGGACCCCCCCCGCCGTCGCTGCCCGCTGCCACGCGTTCGGAGCCTCCGTTTCCCGACGCCGCCGCCGGGCAAGGCGTGCTTTGGACAGCCGCCTCCCCCCCTCCGGCGCTGCCCGCCCCTGCCACCGCGCCACCTCCATTGCCCACCGGAAAGTGACTGCCACCACTGTAATCCGCCGCCGCCGCCGCTGCAGCACCTTCACCAACCGCCGCAGCCCCCACCCTGCGGCTTCCCGCAGATGCATCTGGACCATCGCAGTTCCCCGCCCGCGCTGGACGTCCACCGCCGGTGCCCGCCGTCGCCGCCGTTGCAGCGTTGTTGCTCACCGCCGCGCTTCCCACAAAAGTGTTTCCCGCTGCTGCCGCCGGGCCACCGTCGCTGCCCACCAACGCGCGCCCGACACCGTCGTTACTTGCCGCCTCTCGTGGGCCTGCGATGTTGTCCACAGCCGCCTCACCCCCCCCGCCGTTGCCCGCTGCTGCCGCTGGGCCACCGACATTGCCCACCGGCGCCCCCCCCACACCGCTTCCGCCAATGTCCGAGCCCGCGGCCGAACCGCCGTCACTCTTCGCCGCCCCAGGCAGCGAGGGATCCGGCCGCTTCTCATTTTGGACGCGCGTGCCGGCTGCGAACTGCTCAAGGAGGAAAGAAAAGAAAGGATCCTTCAGATGCATCATGTAGCATATCATCGCGAGCCCTCCAGCCACGCGCATGTGGGACTGGTTCGCGACCTTGAGCGGGATAATTTCCGCCTTAGCAGCGCGGCCGACCCCCACCTTCATCTTAACGGAAACGCCGAGGATGGCGACAGGAGTGATGTGCGCGTACACAACCTGGTTGATCGTCAGCTCCCGCTTGATGTACGCCGCCATGAGCACAAAGAAGGCCGACAAATCCGTCACGAGCACTTGCCGCCCGGAGCTGCGTAGCTTGCCCCGCACGCTCTCCACAAAGGCATCCGTGAGCACGACCTCCTTGGTCTGCGCGCAAGCAACGGCTGCCAGGCGCGTCCGGTGTGCAATGGCAGCAGCCGAGCGTGCATCGCGATTCGATCGGAGAACCGCCGCTTCCCCGTCCACGGCTGGCTCGCCTTCGCCTCCGACCAGCTCAGGAATAACGATGTGACGAGGTAGGGCGAGCAGGTTGGCCGCCGAAACCGCCGTCGTCGTGCTCGCGTGTTCATGTCCTCGTTGGTTGGTTGAAGCCGGCGACGCCGCCGGCACAAGGGGATCCGCAGGTTGGAAGAGGGAAGCGCTCGAGGTGGAAGCCCCACCCCCAGCACCCGCCAAAGATGGAGCCGCAGCGGTTGCGGAGGAGGATGGAGCAGCATTACTCCCATTGGGCGTCTCTGACGCACCTATCGGCTGCTGGCCAGAGCGCTCCGGCACACTCATCGTGGTGCCCTCCATGGTGGTGCCATCCACCTTGGCTGGCCGTCCACCGGCGCCCCCGAGCGCCTCAAACAGTCCGTGCATGGCCTGGGAGGCGCGGCTCTTAATATTGGAAGGCTGACCGGCAGCGAATGCGGTAGCATGGAGCAGCGCGACCTTTCCATTGGCTGCGCGGACGCAACACACAAAGGTGCACCGACCGGCACTCGCGACGTCAAGCTGCTTCAAGGAATACTTCAGCGCCTTCACAAAAGGCTGAAGGTCCGCAGAAAAAAACTGCATCGCGAAGCGGGCGAGGAACACTGCCGGTGCGCACAGCGACGCACCACCGTACAGCGACGCACCACCGGGGCTGCTGGTGTCGATGCGCGCACGCAATTGGCACGCGATGTGGGGGGGGGGGAGGCCGGAGCAGTGAGACGACAAGATCGGGGGGGGTAGGGGGGTGAGGGCGTCGCAGACGAGAGTCTAGCAGGTGACGTCCGCGGGAGGCAGGAGACGACACCAGGCAACTGAGCCGCAAGGCACCCAAGTCGCCCGTTTCCAAGTCAACAGCCAGGCGCCCAGTCTAAGGGCGGCCATTAATAGCCATATCGTTGAGGTAGGCCTCGTTCGCGCCGCCCGAAAAAGCTGCACGAAACGAACACCTAAGAGCTGGGTGGGGGGGGCTAAAAGGCACGAAACACACACCCAAAAGCTGCCGGAATACTCACACCCCATTGGCTCATTTGCCTTCGTGATACGACACCTGCCTTCGTGATACGACATGTCATATCACGAAGGCTGTGGTTTCCACCTCACGATCAAGGCCCCAGCCGTCGACACGGCTGTCAACAGACGTATTGGCAAGTCCGTCGGCACCGAGCTCGAGTGTTGTCCGGTTCGGATAAATAGTATTTCATGTGTGCTCCACAAGAATTGTGTACAACTGGGCCAGCGGTGACGCCGACTGGCGCTCCCAGTATCAATCGACCACCATGGTCGTTTCAAGTGCCGCCGCAGGTGCACCCCGGCGCCAAGCGTTTGTCGACAGGAGGCCATTATCATAGGCGCCCTTGTGTGGGGGGGGGTGCTATCCACGCCGGTGTATATCTCTTGCGGTTCCACCCGCCCATCTGCAGCGGAGATGGCACGCGCACACCACCTCCCATTCTTCCGCCTGCCGCCGCAGCCACCCGTTCCTTGACCTTGCACACGCCGACAGCGATCTCCCTCGCACCTCGGGGGGGGGGAGTGGACCGGCCACGGAGCACCTCAGACGCCGGCACCGCCAGTGCGGGGGCGTGTGGCGGGCGGCGGACTGCCCACCCGCCGTGGCGGCACTGTGCGCGACCGCGACTGGCGAAGCGGCGCCGCCGACTCGCCGCTCGAAAGGCGTGGGCGTTGACCGGTTTTTGGGCGCCGCCCGCGGCCGCTGCCGCTGCGCCCGCCCGTCTGCCGTCGGTCGCGTGCCGTGGCTGGCGCGCCGGCGCAGCGACGCGCCGGCCCGGGCCGCGGCTCGCGCGGGCAGGCAGCGGCGGCGGCGGCAGCGCCGGGCAGCCACAGCTGGCACGCGCGCCGCGGGGGGCGCTGCGCACCCGCGTCTCGCGCAGTGTGGCACGCGCCACGCGCCGTGGTGGCTGCAAAGCCGCTGCTGCCGTGCCTGCAGGGTGGCGCACCCGCCGGCGCGGTTGGGGTTTGTCTGCTTGCCGTCAAAACCGCCGGCAGCGCCCGCAGCTGGGGCACCCGCTTCCGCGCGGGTGGCTGTGTGCTTGTGCTCCCGCCGGCTGCTATCCCCTCCCCCACTTCCCAGCACCTCCCCTAGTATTACCTCTAGCAGCCGGCGGGATATCACCTCCAACCCATTCCTTCCCTTTGTTCACACACACACGCACACACGTTGCAACCGAGTCTGTCCGCGTCGGCCTCCCCCCCAATCCCTGAATCATGGAGACGACGGCTTTTGTGGCGACCGCCCCCCGTCTGGTCTCCTCTTCGACGCCCACCCTCTCCATTTCCTCCTTTGCGCCGGGCAACAGCCGGGTGACGGGCGGCGGCACCGATGGCGGCTCAGCGGCGGCGCCCTCAGCGTCCTCCCGCACGCGCATGGGCGTGGCGGTGGCGACGCCGTCCAAAACCACCGCGGGCGCCGCCTCTGCCCTCCGCGCCGCCGGCGGCGTCGACCCCATGACTCACCACGTGGCGGCGACACTCCGCCAAGTCCGCCGCGCCGCGTCCTCTGCGGACGAGCAGGCGCAGTGGGAGCGCATGTCGTCGGCGCCGACGGCGGCCACCGCCGCGCCCGCCGCCGCGCCGTCGCCCGTCGGCAGTGACAGGGCGCGCGCGTGGGCGGCGAGCAAGTCGGTCGTCGCGGGCACCGCCGCCGGCGGTGGGCGCGTTGGCGGCAATGCCGTTGCCGCCGACGCGGCGGCCAAGGCCGACGCGTGGGCGGCCGAGATGGCCGCCCTCCGCACCCAGAGTCGGACGGCGGCGGTGCCGGCGCCGCGGGTGGCGGCGGGGCAGCCGACGCGCGCCTCGCCCGCCGCGCCGCCGACGCCGACAACGAGTTACGCGGCGCGGATGGCGCGCCTGAGCCGCCACGCGTCGGCGACGGCGGCGAGCGGCGCCGCGTCCCGGAGGACAGTGACGTCTGTCCCCGGGGTGACGGCCGGCACGGCCGCTGGCGGCGGCCGCGCGCCCGCCGCTGCCGTTGCGGCCGACGCGGCGGCCAAGGCCGACGCCTGGGCTGCCGAAATGGCCGCCCTCCGCACGCCCGCCGTTGCCGCGCCTGCGTGCGCGCCGACGCCCGCGCGGCGGGCGCTGGGCACCAACGCGCCGACCTACACCCCCGCCCCCGTCTCGGTGCCCGTCTCGACGACGGTCCGTGGGGTGCCGCCGGTGACGATGCCGGCGTACGCGGCGCGGGTGGAGCGCCTCGGCGCGCACGCGGCCACGACCGCGGCAAAGGCGGCGCCGCCACCGGCGGCGGCGGCGGCGACGGCGGCGACGGCGGCGACGGCGGCGACGGCGACGGCGACGGCGGCGGCGGCACCGGCCGACAAGAAGCGCCACTGGTTCCAAAAACTCCAATCCAAGGTCACTGCCCCGAAGCAGCAGGCCGCCCTGCCACCGATGCCCGTGCCGGTTGAAGTCGAGGTGCCGCTGGCGCCCCTGCTCGCCCCCGAGCTGTCTGGGTCGGGCGCGGGTGCCAGTATTACGGGCGACGTGGTTATTGGCGGCGGGGAGGGCCTCGTGCCGCGCTCCCAGCGGCTGGTCGCCGCCGCCATGGCGGTCAGCGTGTCCATCTCCAAGGGGCTCCCGACGGGCGCCAAGCGCGCCGCCGCCTTCTCGTGGCTGTTGCTCCGCCGTTGAGGGCGGGCGATGAAGGCACAATTGGCCGGCCGCACATGGGGTTGTGTACATTTTCAGGGTGGCGGCAGACAGAGCGGTGGAGGTCAGCACCGTGGGATACTATTTTTTTCTTCGTAGTATGTCTTCAAGGTAATTTTCTTTCCCCATCTCTTCTTATAGACCGCTTGAAGGACCTCCAGCACAGGCGGTCTTATCATCTTGGTGGCTACAAGGTGCGTGGTGAATCAAAGAAAAGAAAAGGCACAACCAGTTGTCGTAAACAACAGCAAACAGGGCCACGCTCACCTGGCCGTCCGCCGACCCACTCGCCGCATGCATGAGTCGGTTGGTGATGCTCACCGCCAGGGCAGATGCGCGCCACGAAACACATTGCGGCAAGGGTTACAACGGATTATATGCATGAGGGGGCACGTCAGGAAGGTGACACAAAAGAAGGCGAGCGGAACAAGATGCCCGCAGCTGTGTCCACGAGAGGGTGCAGGAGAAGCGACACGGTTGCCCGTGAGGGAAATGAGGGTGAAACGGGAAAGGAGCGTCGCGGGGGAAGAGGATCGCGGCTCGCCGCGAGGCGACGGGCGGGCGGCAGTGCTCGCGGGGAGGGGAACAACGGGAAGTGCTTGAGGGTGTCCTCACAAGTGATCAAGATGGATGACACAATGCTTCTTGTGTCTTGCGTCTTTCCATCAGAAGCGACGACGCGACGACGTGGTTTCACTCGGGTCATGACCCGCTAGACCACCATGAAAATGCACGAGCAGGGGCTTACGCGTTGGACAGCATCAAGTTCCCACCCCTCCCCACACATCGAGCTGCAACTGAGGCAACCTCCGATGTTGGTGACAACCTCGTCGCCCTTCAGCCCATCCGCCATACACGCGCTCCCCCCTTGACCTGGCAAATTACAGACCCTCACCCCTCCCTCGACCGAGAACGTCTTCCCCGACGTCCGCGCCCACACGCCTACAACTGCCATGACCCATCCTCCCGTGCCCCAGTCCCTCCCACGCCGACAGCCACCGCCCCGTGTTCAACGGTCGACAGCGTGGACGACAGGACAATCGGCGTGGGCGGCGTGCAACTACAACGAGGGACGGTCAACTCCCCTCGGGCTGGCCTCCCCGTTCCCACAACGGCTGACGGTGGCACCACTCACAATGTCCTCAACAAGCCTCGGCGGAGACCGACGGGCCAGCATACCCGGCAGAGGGTGAAAGACAGGGGGTCGTGTACCGCAAGCCACGGTCGCCGCCTCGTGGTTGGAGGCCGCACGCGACCGGTTGCAGGAAGTGCCCCCCCCCTCACCTCACACGGGCACGCAGCCTGGTGGCGGGGGAGGGCCCGGGTGCAACACACGTACACCCGTCGACGGCCGCGACCGGCGTGCCAACAGACAGCGGGGCGGGGCGCGGAGGGGGGGGCCGCACCGAGGTACGAGGAGGCGAGGTGCTGGCAGTGACAGGGCCGCGCGGTGACTGGCCGCCGCCGCCGACGTCGGAAACGCGTTCCAGCGCACCCCCGCCTGGACGCCACCCGTCCGACCCACAGAAAATCCCCGATTGGGAGAAGCCCGGGGCCCCGCCCCGCGGTCCAATTGCGGCCGTTCCCGCCCCGTGGCCTGTCGGGTCGACCGTCGCCAACGCCACCGCCCTGCGACCGGCTTCCTACGCGGCCCCCTTGAAGGGGGCCACCAGAGGTGGCTGAGGACCAACCCACGCACGAGGGCCTCGCACGCGTTGCCGACCAACCGGTCGTCGCCCGCCCGTCCCCGCTCCCCGCGCCAAGTGCACCCCGGCGGCTGTCGTGGCGCCGCCGCCAGGTGGGCGCGGCCGCCGCCGCCGCGTCAGCGGCGGCGGTGGGGCCCGCGTCCGCGGCGGGTCGGGCCGCGCTCTCCCCCCCTCAACTCAACGGCACGCCCACACACGCGGCGGCCGTCCCCGCCTCCCGGCGCCACCGGCGGGGCCGCCGCGACCGGCGCCACACCCGCTCTCCCGCCCACACCCACGCCCTCGCCGGGGGGCGTGGTGTGCCCCGCCACCGCGGCCACAGCACGCGGCGTTGAGTGGCCGCCCCCCCCCCCCCCCCCTCATGGCGGGCCGCGTGGCCGCTGCAGACGGGCGCGCGCGGGCGCCGCCGCCGCCCCGGCGCTCGTCGGGTGGATGACCACCGCCGGCCGCGGCCCGTGCCGTGCGGGTCGGGGTGTGCCCCCGATTGTGTTCAACCGCGTGCACCGGTGCTGTGCTGGCATGCACCTTGTGTCACGTTGTGCCGCCCGCCTCCACGTTCCCTTCACACCCCCGTGCTGCTACTCCGCTCTCTCTCCGTTGACGCACGTTCCCTTGTGAACGCCGCACGGTGTCTCATCACGTGCAGTCGCCGTGGTGGGTGCTCTTGAAGAGGTTTCCCCTCGGTCGTTGTTGTAGTGGACGCCTCCTCCGTTACACGTTGCCGACACGGTCGATCCATTGATACGACCGTGTCTTGCTCCCTCATGTCTGCCGCTATCATGGCAACACGTCCCGGTTGCGCGCCTCCTCTGCGCCGTCGCTCGGCGACCGCGTTGGGTACGGGGCGTCCCCGCACCGGTGGTGGCGTCATCTTCGCGGCTCCCACCCAAGAAGTCGATATTCCCTCCGTCTACACGTTGACGCCCGCCGACGGGGCGGGTCAGCCGACGCGGGCGCTTCACCACTTTGTGGTCACCCGCCTCCGCGCGTCGAGCTCGGGACCCGCTGGCCTTCCCGCCTCTCTGTGTGAACTGGACGAGCCCGGCGTATCGCTCGCGGCGGGCGGAGTGCTCATGGCGCCGGGCCTTCCGCCGTTGACCGTGTCGCTCCCGGGCTTGACGGGGTGGGCGGTGGAATTTGGCGCCGGGGAGGCGCGGCTAGTGGCGTCGACATCGACTGGGCGGTACCATCTGGTCGGGCGTGCGGCGGGTTCGTATGTCGGCGTCCATGGGCATGCGCGCCGGCGGTTTGAGCTGCTTGTTCGATCCGTGACGCTCGCGACGCGCCTCCCCCCTGCGGACGCGACTTACGCCAAGATTGTGCGGCAACTCGGGCGGCGGGCTGCGGGGATGCGCGCCTACCCCGAGGCGGACGTTCTTACCGAAGCGCCCTTTCTGCTGGCCCAGAGTCGCCTTCTCGAGGACCCGGCGCTGCGGTGCTCGCTGTTTGCCCAAGAGCTGGCACGCCGATCGGGTCAGGCGGCGGCGGCTGCTACCCGTCGTTCGTCGTCCCCCGGCGTACAGCTGCCGGCGACGTCGCTCGCCACTTCCTCGCTTTTAACGCCCATGTCCTCCCCGGTCCGGCCGTCGGCGGCCAAGCCGCCGACCCCTCCCCGCGCGGTCTCGCCGGGCAACTGCCGTGGCTCTCTCTCCCCAAGGCGGATGTCGCTCTCCCCACCTGCTGGCACCCCGGCGTCAAGTTTGCCCATGGCCATGCGGATGCCCCGGTCTCCTGGCTCGCCCGTGACGCCGCCCGGCTCTCCACGGCGTCGGCCATCTTCTGTTGCATCGCCCAAGAAGCGCAAGCGGGTCTCGAGCGACGTGACGGGGTCGTCCAAAAGGCCAAGACCGTCGACGTTGACGGCCACTCCCGTTTCATGCGCCTCCGAGTCGCCGGTGGCCCCCCTTTGCGCGTGCGCTGGCGCCCCGGGCGGTTGCGGCGGGGCCTCCCCAGCAGCATCTGGCAGCAAGTATGCGAGCGACGCGTGTGGTATGGCACGTGCGCGGCAACGCGTCGCAGAAATGGCGTCGGCGGGGATGGACGTTGACTCGTTTGTGCGGCAGCACGTGGAGCCGTTCTCTGCTTGATGCCGGCGCTGAGCTCGGGATTGTCTGGTCGTTTCTCTTTTTCTCTGCTTTTCTTTGGACTTTTGCCGCGTTTGACTTGGGGTTGGTGTGGATGGGGGGTTGATGCTCGTTGGGACCTTCACCGATCATTTGCGCGTTAGGTTGTGTACATAGAAGACGCTATACGTGTTTGCCGCTGCTGTTCATTGCCAACAGGTTTGAACTGCGCTCGTGCATGGCGTGTCGGCTTTGCTACTGAGTGATTGGCACGATGTCAAACAGGGGACCGTACTCCACGGTGTTGAGGTTGTTTGTGCCCCAGTGAGGAGGTAGGTGCTCGTCGCTCTGCGCGGCGGCATGCGCAAAAGGTTGCAGCCACGCGGTGGACGCTGACTCCGACCCGGTACGTCGCAGCGGGTCCCAAGCAGCGCGGGAGCACTGGCCGCCGTGTTCGCATCGGAAGCGAAGCGGGGTGGGAGTCCTCTGGCAGCACGGCGGTGGTGCGCCCGCAGGAGACCGATCTGCCCCCGGTCCCCCGTTCAAGAGAGACACCTGAGTGCAGACGGCGTGCCACGCACACCACCGCGGCGGCGTCGGGCGCCGCAGAGGCGGCCGGCGAGTCCATCAAGGAGCGGCGGCGGCATGAGGCGTCGCCGGCGGAAAGCAGCACCGTCACTCCAGCGGGAGCCTGAACAGCCGCGCGTTGTCAGCGCGCCAACGCAGAATCGCGTCTCTTTGGATGCAGGTGCTGATGGCAAAGGCAGCAAATTCGAGGGAACTTCCCGCCAAAATCATTGATTTCTCGGCATGAAAAACGTAGCACCCCTTTTTCATGAATACGCATGTACGGCTGTATTCGGCGCGCGTTTTCCTGCACGTGCAGCGAATCATTCCTTGCACACGACATGAAGACAGTACAGTCATTGCTCGCTTATGTAACGGGGTGGCGCACTTTGTAGCCCTCGTTAGAATTTACACAAGATTGGTCAATCTTGTCTGAATCCATCACCATCAGAGGCCGGCAGCACGCTCGATCGTCAACATGGATTTCAAATGCTCGGATCACACACCCATGGACAAGGAAATGCTTCTGTGCCGGTTCTGAAGGGGTCCTGGTAGGGGTACATCGCCAATACAATTTCTACTTGACACCAGAGATTACTGGATCGCGGATCATCTCCGGATGATCGCGCCAACTGCGCTGCAAGTGCGGTGAGTCCCACGCGAGGGCGATCGAGTTGCGCTCAGTTATATAATGGGTATTATATAAGCGGGACGTATATAAGTGCGCAATGACTGTAGCTTCTGCATCACTGAAGGCACAAGAGGAGCTCTCTTTGCTGACGTAGTGAGCGTGGCTCGTATCATGGAACGTACACCATCAGAGGTGACCATGCCGTCTGGGCGTCGGTATGACGCGTACAATGTGGCCATCGTGCCGATGTCATGCAAGTATTCGTTCATCTCTCAAGATGGGTGTCCCACACGAAATCCAATGACCTCCACCTGTCTGATGCGAGATCCTGCACGAAGTATTGGACTTTTAGTTCGATAGTAATTAAGCACACCCTAAGCACGCCCCTTGAATGCTGGCCGTGAGGGCGTGACACGCCCTAAATCACGAGTTAAAGCACGCCCCGAGCCGGGGCGTGAGCACGTCCGGGACGTGCTCACCAACCCTGTTAATACTCCAGACCCACCATAGTTCCACACAGTTCCAAGAGACCGCTGTAAAGCAATGGTCATGTTTCAAGTCAAACGAGCCGCCTTGACTAGGCGTGACCCCCAGTAGAGTGGTCCAGTTTAGCGACGCTCCAGACAAGGTTTTGCAAACTCAAAACAGGCCCCAATGTGTTACCACGGTTTTGGGACTGCTGCGCGGCCGCCGGCAGTCCCCCCGGCGCAGAGGTGCTTATCGTGTGTTGACCAGGTGTTCACGCGCAAACACGTATTCTTGTAAAAAGCTCCGAATCCCCCTCTATCAGATCCCGAGCAAGGTTGTCAAGTTGTACAAGAACTGTAGACGAAAAGCTGCCAAGTCCACAAGGGTTGGTGGCTTACATTTTACGGAGTGACCCACAAGCTGTTGAGAAGAAAGCCCCCGGCTGTCAAGAGCCGCAAGGAGCCAATCGCTATGACGGCCTAGGATCCTCTGATCCAATGTCAATCAATGTTGACTGTGTCACCGCCTGTGTGGCTGTTGCTCGCAAGCTTCATGGCCTGCCGACTGTGGGGCGATTGCGTGCGACGACGGCGAAAGTGACATGATCGGACTGTAGCCAGACTCCCTTTGTAAGAAGAGCGCGCTACAACTTGCTGTGAAGCAGAAGGAAGCGGCGTCCGGACTGTGAAAAGCATGGTGGAAAGGCCATGTCCGTGCTCAGGCCGGCGCGACGCTTCGGACGGTGTAAAGTTTACACTCCGGACGACACACTCTTCTGCTCAGACAATTGTCTTGGGCGAATTCTCCCTTTCCGGCCCAGTACCCAGATGGGTCCGCAAGACTTTTACGGAGCTGTATACAAAAATTGCACGTTTGCACGTGAACACTCATCAGCAGCACTTCACGGCCGGCACGGCAGTCCTCTGTCGCGCATCAGGAGAGCGGGCCAGTCACCGCCCAGGGCTCTCGCCCCCGGGCCGAGCTGGCCCGCTACCGAGTCGCGGGACACACTGCCGCGCGGTTGTGGCCCGGTCCAGCCCAGTCCAGCGCCACGCCCACTGCGTTTTCCATCCTTGAGCGTGACGTGCTAGATACGCTCCCTGCTCGTTGCGGCGAGCGTGCAAGCGACGCGGCGTTAGGACGGTGCTCTGGACTCCAGCGGCACCCCCCTTCCCCTCCTGGCTCCGCCGTGCCCGCTGATCCGGGACGCGGCGGTTGCACTGCCGGGACGACCCTCGTGGTCGCCCGCCGTGCTCGCCGCCGACTGTTGGAGGTCGGCGTTGGTGTTGGTGCGGGCTCACCCACCGTAGCTGCGTCCTCCTCTACTGTCGCTCCCAGTCACCAGCCTTTCCTCCGTTGCGACGTCCTCCTCCACTGTCGTCCCGAGTCGCCAGGTTTCTCTTTGTCCACCGACCTGTATTAATTTCGTGCATCCCGCACCCCTGCCCTGCCATGTATATCATTGTGGCCCTCGCCCTGGTCATCACAATTGGGGTACCCCTCCTCGTCGTCTTTCTCATGTCAGAGCGCCTCACCTCGCCGCCTTGGCATCACCCGTCGCCGCCGGCAAGGCGCCGTCGCTCTTGGGGCGCACCCGCGGCCGTGTCGTCATCGTCAGCGGCGGCCGGCGATGCAGCCGCTGCCGACGGCGCGGCGGGGACGGCGCCGACGCGGCGCCGATTGCGCCTCCGCCGGCGCCCCCGCCCGCCCCCCCCCCTCCGACACTGACGCGGCG
>ENA-ORXR01001556-ORXR01001556.1-marine-metagenome-genome-assembly--contig:-NODE-1556-length-24131-cov-130.637815_pt1 | contig 24131 bp, 20 predicted proteins | sample MGYA00237866_ERZ511479 | MGnify/ENA metagenome assembly ERZ511479 | reverse complement strand
TATTCGTGTTTTTGACGCTGCTCGCCACCGCAGGCGCGCCTCTGTTCGGGCAAGTGGCGTGGGTTCAAGGGCCCGTTGAAATTCGAGTCGGGTTGTTGAACGAAACGGTCGCGCCGGAGGGACTCGAAGTCACCATCGGTGGCGAGAATGTGCCGGTTCGCTTCGTCCGACTCGGCTTCGCCTTGAAGACCTTACATCTTCATTTGGACAACGCGGCGGCCGCAGGGAAAATCGGCGAGGTGCGCGTGCGCATGACGAAACCAGAGCTAGAACTCGTCGCCCGAAAAACTGGGGTATGGCGAATGTGGCTCGACCCGAAAGGCAAAGAAGTGTGGCGCGGCTGGCTGCCGGACGCTGATTTAGCGCGGGCGGAGAAGGTCATGCGGGGCACGGAGGAATGGAGCAGGCTGAGCGCGAGACGGACCCAAGGTGGACGGCTCGCAGAAATACGTCACTCGTCTGCGTCGGAACTGGCGACGATGGCAATGAAACCAGAGACCACGGAAATCGATTCTGAGGCACGCAAGCGGGGTCAGGTCTTATTTTTTGGCAAGGGCGGCTGCGACGCCTGTCATCGACTCAACGGGAAGGGGAAAGAGATCGGTCCTTCCCTGGCGGAGCTCGGATCAGCGGACGCGGTACGGGTTGCGGAAAAAATCCTCGATCCGTTTTCCTCGGTCCATCCGGAATATCTCCACCGGCAGATCACGTTTGGAAACGGTACGAGTACGATCGGGGTAGTTCGACGCGATGGAGGCAAGGTGCGTGTCGCCGACCACACAGGTAGCGTGCAGACCTATCCGGCGGCGGCGGTGCAGGTGGTTTACAATATGGCTGGCACGATCATGCCGCCACAGGCGACGGATGGTTGGACGGGAGAGGAACGTGCGGCTCTGGTTCGTTTTTTGTGTGCAGGAGAGCCACCAGATCCGCCATTGGCGGGCGACCCAGAGGTCCGGCATCTTCTTGTTGCAACCTTTCTGCTGGCACGACTTGAAGCGGTCGAATTGACGGCGACGCAGCGGAACGATTTCGATGTGCTCAGCCGCGAACTCAGAAGGGAGATCGATACGCTGAGGGCGACGGCCGGCATCGACAAGCTCGTCATGAGTAGAAGAGACAAGGCTCATCGGGCGTTGAAGAAATTGCGCCTGGAACCGGAAGATTACTGGAATAAACTAAAAGAGAAGGCAGCACTCAATGATGCGCAGTTGCAGGCCTTCCGAAAGACCCAAGATCGCTATCAGGTTTTTAAGTCGTCGGTGGACGCCCTGCTGACGGATGTGCAGCGACAATCGTTGAAGAAAATTCGAGAGGAAAAGACACCATGAACGAAGATACGCCTGATATTGTAATAATGAAACTGCACGGCGGCCCCCATGATGGAACCGAGATCGACATCCACCGGGATACTTTAAAAATCAAACCTTGGATTGGCGTCTCGTTTGAGGAAGGCGGTGAGGTATCGAATTACAAGTTCGTCGATGGCAAGTTTATCTGGGCCGAAGATCCCAACGATCCGCGCTTCAAAAGCAGCGGATTCGTGTTCGACGATGACGGTAACATTCTCGCCGAGGTCGAGACCGAAGATGAGGTGTTGAAGAAATTAGACGAATTCAACGATCCCTCGGAACGGTGGAAGTTCGGTCGACGCGACTAGCCGTTGGTCAAACTTCTGTTCCAAGACTGTTTCGCGGCACGGCTCTTTTGACCGCGGAAAAACGCGGAGCCACGCGGAATCTCTCGTCCGAAACCCCACCATAAACTACACAAGGCTGGCATTCCTTTGCCTCACATTCTGTCCGAAAAACCTGGAGGGCGAGGGGCCTCCCGAGCCGGTGCGGTTGAGGACGACCGAGATGGCAGCAGACTTTGGTTCGGGTCATCCTATTCGCTTGGGAATCAAGCGTGTCCGTAAATCTAAAAAACCAGCACACTAGCCAAAGATATTTGAAATTTTGAAATTCACCGAACCCGCTACGACGAACCACGGAGTGGTGGCAAGCCAGTAGCCGCGGGTGGAGCGAGGTACGAGCGGGACCCGGGGGTAGCTGAACCTCTGTGAGCCGACCGGTCTGCCCCTCAGCACAAGCTATTCGCTTCAGTCCGGTCGGAACGGCCTCATACTCCGAGGGCATCTGCTGCCTGTATTCTTCGGCCGGACGCATCATTAGGTGCTCTGTGTCATCCCGCCTTGCGGGACTACTCATCTCTCTTATGCCAACCCCGGCTATTCGGATGTCACCTCTAACGCGGCTTGTGCCACGTTCTGTCCGATCATGTATCGAACCTAGGGAATTTGAAAAGTTTGACTCATTTAGTCACGCATTGCCAAAGTAAGGATCTAGCCTATCGCACACTCCGGGTTAAAACCCGCAGACCAAACACGGGCTAAAGCCCGCGCTACATTCGTGGCGCATCTCTTCCCCTAACCTCAGTCGGTGGGCAAACCGGATTGAGGCAGTTTGAACTCGAACCAGGCGCCACCGCCCTCGCGGTTACCGGCGCTCAACGAACCCGCGTGCAAGTCGGCGACCGCTTTGACCAAACTGAGTCCGAGGCCGGTGCTTTTTTGGCCGGTGGCCGGACGCGGCAAGGAGTAGAAGCGTTCGGTGAGACGGTCGAGGGCGTAGTCGGGGATGCCTGCGCCTTGGTCTTCGACGCGGAAGCGGATTGTCTCCTCCAAGCGGGTCAACTGAATTCGGATCACGCCATCCACTGGGGAGAAGTCGACGGCGTTGGCCACGAGATTGTCGAAGGCCTGACGCAGCAGCAAGCGGTCGCCGATGCATTGCAGGCCGGGTTCGATGTCCATCTCGAACGTGCGGCCGAGCGAGGCGTCGGCGAAGGCGCGTTCGAGATCGGACACCTCGGCACTGAGATCCACCGGTTGCCGAACCGGATCCTTGCGGTTCTCCACACTGGCGAGTTGCAACAGACGGTCGACGACTTGGCGCATGCGGTCGCTCTCGTTGCGGATGGTGAGCAGGAAGCGTGCTCGGCGTTCGGCGGGCATGTCCTCTTCGAGCAACTCGGCGGCACCTTGGATGGCGGCGATCGGACTTTTAAACTCGTGGGTGAGCGCGTGCACGTACTCTTCGACGTACTCCTTGCCTTCGAGCGCGACCCGCATCTCCTCCAGCGCCTCGCCCATCTCGCCGATTTCCCCGCGTCCGAGGCGCGGCAGCTTGGCGCTTTTACCATCGCGGATCGCGCGCACATAATCGGTGAGCCGGCGGATCGGCGTGGTAACCAGCAGGGTGAGCAGGATGCCGAGCGCGGCCACGCTGAGCCCGGCCAGCCAACCAGCGGTGATCAGTTTGCGGCGGGCGCGTTCGACGAACTGGGAAACATTTCCGACCGGCTTGCGGACGGTGAGCACACCGCGAATCTCGCCGTCGAGTTCGAGCGGGGCGGCAACGTGGAGAATGCTGGTGGTCGGATCCTCTGGATCGGTCCGGGTCGAACGCGCGCCGTAACGACCTTCCAAGGTGCGCGCCACATCGTTCCAGCCCTTGTAGTTTTGGCCGACCCGCGTGCCCTCTGAGTCGAACACAACCTTCCCTTCGGCGTCGGTGACGTAGAGTTGCAAGTCGACTTTGGTTTTCACCAGCGAATAGATCGGCGCTTCGAACTCCTTGGTCGCGACGCGTTCGAAGTCGCCGGAAAGCGACGCCACCGCAGCCGTGAGATCGCCACCGTTGCTGGCCAGACGTTCGCCTAACATGGCAGCCAAAAGGTGGCTGGTATCGACCAGTGACTCCTCGGCACTTTGCAGGTGAAACTGGCGCAAGTCTTTGACCAACCAACGGGTGAAGAAGAAAAACCCGGCGGCGGTGACCAGCAAAAGCAGCAGCGTCACCTTGGTGCGGACACTGATCGGGCGCGTTCTCACGGGGCAGCTATAGTGGTCGGGCGAAAGGTGTAGCCGATGCCGCGCACGGTTTGAATCACTTTTTCGTCAGGTCGGATGGCGCGGAGCTTGGCGCGGAGGCGACGAACATGCGCGTCGACGGTGCGTTCGGTGGCGCTGCCCGGATCGTCCCAGGCCTGCTCCATCAGCACATTGCGGCTGAACACGCGTCCGGGCTGGCCGAGCAGGCAGGCGAGCAAGTTGAATTCGTTGGGGGTGAGGTCGAGGTGGGTGTCGCCCCATTGGATCTCGTGGCGTTCGCGGTCGACGTGAAACGAGGCAGTGGCGGAGGCGGTGGCGGAGCCTTCACTGGCGGTGGCCGACGCCGCGGGACGTGTCGTCCGCCGCAGGATCGCCTTCACGCGGGCGGTCACCTCGCGCGGACTGAACGGCTTGGTGACATAGTCGTCGCCGCCGATTTCGAGTCCGACGACGCGGTCGATTTCGGAGTCGCGGGCGGTGAGAAACAGCACTGGCGTCTCGGCGGTCCGGCGGAGGGTGCGGCAGACTTCGAAGCCGTCGAGGTCGGGCAGGCCGACGTCGAGCACGACGAGATCCACATGGGTTTCGCCGAGCTTGTCGAGTCCGTCGCCGCCGGTGGCGCACCAATGGGTCTCGAAGCCCTCGGTTTGCAGGGCGTAGACCAAGTTGTCGGCCACATTGGGTTCGTCTTCGATGACAAGAATCGTCGGCATGGTGGAAGATGAAAGAAGCGGTTCGAAGATGGAAGGTTTTTAATCCAGACGGACCCGTGGAGTATAGGCGGAGTTATGGCCATTTAGATCCTTGCTTTGTCGATTCGTGACTAAATGAGTCAAACTTTTCAAATTCCCTTGGGTGATACACGATCAGGACCCCGGCTGTAGGCCGCACGCCAAGGCCGGGGTGGCATGAGAGAAATGAGAGTCCCGCAAGGCGGGATGACACAGGGCAGCTAATGGTGCGTCCGGCCAAAGAATACAGGCACCAGGTGCACTCGGAGCCATGAGGCCAGAGGGCAGACCGGTCGGCTTACAGCGGATCAGCTACCCCCGGGTTCCGATCGCACCTCGCTCCACCCGCGGCTACTTTCTTGCCACCACTCCGTGGTTCTTTGTAGAGAGTTCGGCGGCGGTTTGATGACATTCGAAATTTCAAAGATCTTTGGTTAGATGATTAGGTCTGGCTCTAATTACGGGTAAAATATGATCCGTTTCACAGTGATCCCATAGCGTAGAGATTTACCCCTGCCCAGTCGGGGGCATTCAAGTGAAGCGCGACCTGAATGGATGCGACTGGTGTTGCCACCGGCCCACACCAACGGTGTGATTCATGCTAGCCTTGGTCGAGCGCAGCGAACCCAAGGATCGATCGCACCAGATGGATCCGCCCTGAAGGGTGCCGCATGGTTTCTTGTCAACGCTCGTGGTACGCGCACCCATGAGCAGACCCTTTCAGGGTCTCCATCAATTTTCGCCAAGAACCTAGGGTTCAGTCGTGCCTCCGTCACCCACAGGCTAGCATGAAAGCCCCCCTTGGGGCGACTCGCGTCGGAAGCGCGAATGGCATCGCAGTGGATCCGTTTTATTCCTCGTGCCGACGGATTAAAAATCCATCCCACCGACACGGGAAGGATTCCCATGCTACAGGAGAGGCACGTCCTCAATTTTCATCTTCCACTTTCCACCTTCAGCGAACTACGCGTCTAGCGCCGTTCGCTACAGATCGAGCTTGTCGAGATCGCTGTTCTTGATCACCGAGTTGTTGAAATTTGAGTCGCGCAAAAATCCGGACACGATCTCCTGCATGTCGTGCGGGAAGTCGCCTTTGACGATCCACTTCAGGAACTGGCGATCTTCTTTGGCGAGGGCTTTGAGGGCGCGGCCCTGTTTCTTGCCGAAGTTGATATAAACTTCACCGTCTTTGATGTTGAGCATGCCGTTGCGGTCGGCCCAGGTCGGGTCGCGCGGATTGCAGAACTCGTCGGCGGCGTCCATGGTGGTCGGCAGGTCGTCGTACTTCTTGTACTGGCCTTCAATCACTTTGATGGTGGCGATCACGTCGGCTTCGGCGCCGTGGGCATTGGTGTGTTCCTCGCCGGCGTAGTAGCGGAGAGCGGCGCTGAGATCGCGGGGTTCGCGTTTGTGGTAAATACGTTGGGCGTCGAGCACGCGGCGGTTGGAGCGTTCGAACTTTTTACCGCAGCGGATGAACTCCTCCTCGAGCAGGGGGATGTCGAAATGCAGCAGATTGTAGCCGCACAGATCGGCACCTTTAAACACTTTGTCGATATCGGCGAGCAGTTCGGAGAACGGCGGGCAATCTTTCACGTCCTCGTCGGTGATGCCGTGGATCGCGGTGGACTCGGGCGGAATTTTGCAGCCGGGATGGCAACGGAAATTGTGCGTGGCACGGCTGCCGTCGGTTTGAATGACGATTACGCAGAGGTCGATCAGGCGGTCGAGTTTGCGGTTGAGTCCGGTGGCTTCAATGTCGAAGACAGCGAGGGGGCGTTCAAGTTTTTCGAGGATCATGGTGGAGCTTTTACTTGGAGGTACCAGAGGAGGCGGCGGCCTGCAAGCGTTCGCCGAGCCACACCTTTAAGTGACGGACTTGTTCCGGACAGACGCTGTGCGCCATCGGATAGCTCTGAAAGGTGTGCGGGTGATCCCACGCCTTGAGTTTGGCTTGCGTTTTTTCGGCGTACTCGGGGGTGACCACTGGATCTTCGGACCCGTGTTGCAGCAGCAATGGCGTCTTGGCATTGGCCGCGCGCAGTTCGGCGGTGAGTTTGTCCGGATGCGGCAGATAGGTGGACATCGCGAGAATGCCGGCGAGGCGTTTCGGGAACGACAGTCCGACGGTAAGCGCGAGTGCGCCGCCTTGCGAGAAGCCGGCGATGAGAATCCGTTCGGCGGGAATGCCAGCGTCGACCTCGGCTTGGATGATGGCGGCGATCGCGGCTTGTGAGTCCGCGAGCGTTTTTTCATCCACCTTGAACCCGCCACCGCTGCGGTCCGCGTCATGCCAGGCGGGCATGACCACGCCACCGTTCAAGGTGACTGGAATACTCGAGGCGTGCGGGAAAATAAAACGCGTCGGCGTCTGGTCGGCGGGCGGGGTGACTTCGGGCACGAGTGGCAGAAAGTCATAGCCGTTGGCGCCGAGTCCGTGCAACCAGACGACGCTGGCGACGGGCGGTGGGCCGGGTTCTTCAATGACGCGGGGGAGAAGCGTTTTACTCATGAAGAGGGAGTGCCTGTGCGGGTGAGTTCTGGCAAGACTTTGGTTTAGTATGCCCGAACGAAAAAGTGGCTTCGTTTCGACCGGACCGAACGATGTTTCTCGAACCAAGCAACAGACGGTCGATGTTTTCTTCACCGGCTAACCGAGGATTCAGTCGTCCCTCCTTCACCCTAGGAGTCTGTCGGGCTTCGGTTGCACAACTGATCAACCGCGGTGGTTGGCTGTTGCCAAGCCCCAAGGGGGCGAGACAGCGTAGCCCGCGGGTGGAGTGAGGTACGAACGAAACCCCGGGGATTGGTCGGAGTTGACCGAGGCGCCCCAAGGGGGTGCGACAAAAGCTCGAGCAGAAAACCAATCCTATTGTCGTCCCCGCGTTGGGGAACCTCATCACCCCCACCTCAACCCGGGGCTGCGCGAATCCCGCCAAAGCGAGATTCGCTGACCCCGGGCTACATTGTCTCGCCCGCTTTGGGGCTTTTCTCCCCCCCCTAGGCTAGCATGAAACGACCCCGTTGGGTTCGGCTCTCACCGGAGGCATAACCGTGTTCGAACCCGGTCAATCGTTGTCCAAGATGTCGATGTAATCCGCCAGATCGCGCATCGCGATTACGGTACACCCTTCGTCTTTGAGATACTGCATGTATTCTGAGAACGCCTCCGGTTTACAACTCACCCAAGCGTGCTCTTTGGCCGGAACGCCATGGAAACAGAGCACAGCGATCTTGCCGTCTTGCGCTTCGGAGACGGCCCAGCGCAGATCGTCCATGCCCCAGTCCGGACCCGCGTAGCCGGTGGTTGGAACAAGCAGGCGGTGATGTTTTTCTGGATCGTAAACGGGACCGCGCGCGCCCCTGCCCTTGTCTGGAAATTCCGGACCAACACCGCGGCGGGCAAATTGATAACCGAGCGCGTCGATCACATCGACGGCGCGTGGGTTGTGGGCAAAGCCGGGGAAGCAGAAGGTGGTCGGCTTGGGGATGTTGTGTTCGGCGCAGCGCGCTTCGATGCCGCGAACTTGGGCGACCGCGTTGCTGCGCGTGAGCCGCGGCATGTGCAGATGGCCGAGCGTGTGGTTACCAATCTCGAACCCGAGTTCGTGGAGTTCGCGGATCTCGGCCCAACTCGTGTAGTTGGTTTTACTTTTTAAAAAGCCGAGTCCTTCCGTCACATAAAAGGTCGCGCCGAAGCCGTGCTTTTGGAGTTCGTCAGCCACGAACGCGCGGTCGGATTTATTGCTGTCGTCGAAGGTTAGAACGACCAACTTATCAGGGATTGGTTTGCGAAAGCCGAGCTCGCGCAGGAGATGCGGGGTGATCACGTTTTCGCAGCCGAGCGCGTTCGGATGGATGCCGTCGGGCACGTATTGGTCGAAGCGCTTCGGATTCGTTTCAAGAACCGAACGCCAATTGGGTTCGTGGTCGATCAGGCGTAGGCCGCGCGAGCGGGCGACAGCGCGGTACATCTCGTAATAAGCGGCAACGCTCGGGCGGCGTTCGAGGTGGACCCCGATCGGCGGGTTCATGGTCATCAACATGATTTCGCAGTCCGGGAGTTCGGCCAGGGTCATATCGATTATGGCGACGAGATTGGTGCGCGCCTGTTCAACTGGCGTCTTGTATTTCAAAAAAGCGTCGTTGATCCCGAACTCGATCAGCAGCGTGTCCGGTTTCTTTTCCAGCACGCGTTTGGCTAAATTGCCAACACCCCATGTCGACCACTTGCCGCCGCTCGCCGCGTTCATAAGCGTCAGCTGATCCGGGTACTGCGCTTCGATGGCGCGCTTCGCCTGCCCGACCCATGCCCCACCGGCGGTCAGACTGGTGCCGTAGACCACAAGCGTTTGGTTTTCGCCGGCAGCGAGCTTGGTCGCAAACCGACTCGGCCCCCTTGGCAGCAGTTGGGCAAACACGAAGTCGACCAGCTCCTGAGACTCGAAGAATCCGGACCACATGTTGTGCCCCTGTCCGGCGGGAACGATGATCTTCATTTGTCCGCCGTGTTCGCGGTAGCGGGCTTTCATGAGTCCGGAATTGAGTTCGACCGGGACCACTTTGTCGACGTCGCCGTGGATCGCAAACATGGGGACACCGGCCTTGGCCAAAGCGGCGAGAGCGGACGTCCGGTCGACGGGATTGTGTTCCGCGAGATCGCGTTCGAGTTCGGTTGCGGTCTTGTTGTAGGCGCCGGCGGCTTTGGCAATCCCGGGATAACTGGCGATGTTGCAAACTGGGTAGACACCAGCGAAGCCGCTGACTTTGTCGGGGTTATCGGCGGCCCAACTAAGCGTCATCAGCCCGCCGCGGCTGCGTCCGAGCATCATGGGTTTATCGTGGAAACCGCGTTTGAGGGTCAGTTCTTCATATAGCGCCGAGTAGTGCGCGCGGCCGTCGGGACTGCCGTAGGATTCGCCGACGTCGATCCCGGCGATGGCGATACCCGCCTTGGTAAAGCGTTCGAACATCCAGCGTTCTGCCTTCTGCGGCAGACCCGGCAGGGTCGGCGCGTACCAGACCCAGGGTGTCGGCCCCGGCACCTTGGCCGTGGCCGGAATGATAAACGCGGCCCGGCCCTCGAGTTCGAACGACTCGCCGTCCATCGGCAAGTTTTTGCCATGCGTGAAAAGCGCGCAGGCGATGAAGGACCAGAAGAGGAGAACAAGACGCATGGAACATGTGAGCGATGAGCGAAACAGCATGGCTGACTTCACCATGGAAACCGATGGCTTGTCAGCAATCCGTCGTGAGAGAAATAAACCGTAACCGTGCGACACGCCAAGCCCGGCCTCGTAGAAGAAGGCGGTGCGGCACTGCTTGGGAAGCAAGCGCTACGGCTACTTCTCGGCAGGCGCGATTTTTCGAACGCGATGAATGTTCGCGTCACCGACAAACACGGCTCCGTCGGGGCCGACACAGATGCCGTAGGGGCGGCCCATTTTCGCTTTGGATGCCGGTCCGCCGCCGTTGTAGCCCTGCCCTTTCGGACCGACGCCGGCCAGCGAACGGATGATGCCTTCGGGCGTGATCATTCGGATGGCTTGATTCTCGGTGTCGACCGCGAACACCTTACCCGCCGGTCCGACGGCGGCGAACCCACGTCCAGAAACTCGGTGAAGTTTTCCTCCGAACGTCCAACCGGGTTGTAAATTTCCGAGTGGAAGAATTCGCCGCGCCAAAATAACAGGCGGTACTCCTCGAACATCGGCATGCCGGTCCAGTCGGCGGTCACGAACTTGAGCGGGATAAACGGACGCACCACGAGTCCGTCGGTGAACTCTTCGCCGCGTTGTTCCACCATGGTGGCGCAGCTCTGCTTGAACGAGGCTGAAAGCCTATCCGAAGGAACTTGGGAATTGATTTTGGTCGGCAAGAGGAACTCGCTGGACCTTAGATTCGCCTGACACGGAGGTCAGGCGTTACGCACACCCGCTGGAAGCGCGTGCTACAGAACGAGAATTCCGCTTTCGGCAATCCGAAATCCGCATTTGAAGGCCGCAGGCCTAAAGCTCTTTGACTTCGATATCCTTGAACTGCACTTTCATCGGCGGCCCTTGGTGGAGTTGCAGGGCGATCAGGCCTTTCATGGCGCGTCCGGCTTCGTGTTCGTCGGTGACGACGGCGGTGGTGACGCCGTTGAGGATTTGTTCGATGTGGTTGCCCTTGACGATGATCTCGTACTGGTTCCATTGCGGATGTTTTTTGACGGCGGCGAGTATGTCTTTTTCTTCGGCGGTCCGACCTTGGTTCTGTTTTTTGCCGTCTTTGGTGACCAGCACTTTGTTGCCGCGTTTGGCGAGGATGCCCCTGCCCTTCTCTTCGTAGAGGGTGCCAGTCCATTTACCGGCGGCGTCGAAATCTGCCTGATAGCCAGAGATGATGTGCTGGTTGTCGGCGTTGCCCTTCACCTGCGTCGAACGGAACTGGATGCCGGAGTTGCCCGCGTCGCCGATGCGGAACTTGCAGCGGAGAATGAAGTCTTCGGGTTCGGCGCCTTTGTAGATGCAGAAGGTGTTGCCTTTGGTCGGGTTTTCTTTGGTGGTGATGCCGGTGATCGCGCCGTCTTCGATCGACCAGAACTTGTCGGAGCCGTCCCAGCCGTCGAGACTTTTGCCGTCGAAAATCGGCTTGAAACCGGCCGCGCCACCGGCCGCTTTGGTGTCGAGTTTTTGGATCCAGATATTGCGGAAGCGGACCGGGTTGCCGTGCCCTTGCAGGAACAGTTGGCCTTCAGCGATTTCGGGGCGGCTGCCACCGGCGCCGGTGCCTTTGAGGAGTTCGAAATCGTCGTGGATCAGCACACCGTTGTGCCGGGTGGTGATGCGCGCGTTCGCGGTTTTCTTGCCGTCGGCGTCGAGGCGTGGGGCGATGAACTCGATGTCGTAGGTCTGCCACGTGAGCGGCGGAAAACACATGTTCATGTCGGTGGTTTTGGTGCGGTACAGCGAACCGCAGAGATTGTATTCGGGTTTGATGCCGAACGAGTCGAGGATCTGGGTCTCGTAGCGATTGAAGATGTAGAGTCCGGAGTTGCCGCGGTCTTGGCTGCCGGGTTTGGTCTTGGGTTTCCACGGAGTACGGAACTCAAGGTGGAGTTTGAAATCGCCGAAGGACTCTTTGGAACTGGTGCCTTCGCAGAGGAGTTTGCCGTCGAGTTTGCCTTTGTTCCAGCTGTCGGCGCTGCTGCCGTCGAACAGCATCAGATGTTCGCCTTCGGGCTTGCTGCCGAGCGTCGGCGATTTGCGTTCGACGCGGCGATAAGTTTTGCCGTCCAAGGTCAGTTTTCCATCGGCGATCACGGCGCCGTTCTCGAACGTGGTCTTGCCGTCAGCCGTCTTGCCTTGGCTGAGCACGCGTTTGGCTTTCTGCCAGCCCGCCCAGCCTTCACCGGGAAGTCCGCCGGCCAAGAACGCGGCTTGGAATGTTCCGTCGCCCAGCGCCACGACTTGTGCACCAGTCGCCTCCCCGCCTTTGACCGCGTCCAGCACGTACTCGCCCTGGATGGTGAAGTCAGGATCGTTGGCGGCCTCGGCCGGGTCGGTGGTAACCGGACCTTTTTGCGCCCACGCGCTGAAGACGAAAAGGAAGGGAAGAAGCAGAGAAAGGATGATTTTCATTTTGAGTTTTCCAGAGGGGTGCCGATGGTTGGTTCAGATACACCTATTGCCAAGACTATTCAAAATGGACGCCATACAGCAAATCGAAATTCTCCACCTCTACATCAGTCCCGCGCACAATTTTAAGCAGCACGAGGCCGGACAGCCTGGAGCGACCGAAGCGGTCGACGTCGAACGAGTCGAATGCGTGGCTGGCCAAGGCCTGCGTGGCGACCGCTATTTCGGCTATCGCGAGGACTATAAAGGCCAGATCACCTTCTTCGACGTGGCGGTCTACGAGAAATTGCAGGCGGCGGTTGGCGCGGAGTTTTCCCCGCAGGCGATGCGCCGCAACGTGCTGGTTCGCGGCTTGGATCTGGCGGCGCTGGTCGGGGTCGAGTTCGAACTCGGCGGCGTGCGCATGCGCGGGTCGGAACACTGCAAGCCCTGCTTTTGGATGGACGATGTCTGCGGACCCGGCGCGGAAGCGTTTCTCACACCGAACTGCCGCGGCGGTCTGCGGGCGCGCATCCTTAGCGATGGCTGGTTGACCAAAGGTCTGCTCGAGTTACGCCAATGAGACTTCGAATCCGTCCGGTCGAGGAGGTCGATTTAGATCAGATGGTCGACGCCCTGCAAGAGTCGGTCGACGAGGTCGGCGCGTGGATGAGTTGGGCGCACAAGAATTACGGCGAAGCGGAGGGTCAGGTCTTCATCGACTACGCACGCGACGGCTGGCAACGCGATTCCCATTACGAATTCGCGATTGTTGGTGACGGCTTGTTTCTCGGCGTGGTCGGCATCAACCAGATCAAATGGGCCGACCGAGTCGCCAACATGGGCTATTGGGTACGGAGTTCGGCCACCGGCAAGGGGGTCGCGCCGCGTGCCGTTGAACTGGCCATGGCCCACGCTTGGGACCACACCATTCTCAACCGTCTCGAAATTGTCGCTGCGGTCGAAAACACGCGCAGTCGCCGGGTGGCCGAAAAGGTGGACGCGGTGTTCGAGGGCGTTCAACAACACCGTCTCTGCGTGCGTGGGATCCCGCATGACGCCGCGATGTACGCGCTGCTGCGGGTTCGGCATCATATCCGCTAGCAGCTCTGTTCATGTTTTATTTCTGGATGGGAGTAACTCCGGAAACCGGCCACCATGGGGTTTGCCAAATGGTACTGACTTAGGCCGAAATTCGTTGATCGCCTTGCAGGCAGGGGATGGCCCAAGACATCCATGGCCGGACCTGCTGGTTTGTGCGATAGCCCACGGCTGTTGATTCGAGTGACGAATGATGAGTGTTGAATGTTGAGTGTTGTGTGAGCTTCGCCCCTCAAAATGTTTGCCAAACAGGTCGGACACCCCCGACGTCAAAAATATCTGGAGGTGAGGGACCTCCCGAGCCGCTTGCGGTTTCATCAAGGAAAGCCTGCTTATCTGACCGAGAAGGGACGAATTCGCAAAGAATTTGCACTCTGCGAACGTATTTTTTATAACACGCAAGTATAGAATACCTTACCCCAGATGAAACGTTTTCTCCTTACCACTTTCGCCCTTGTAACCACCGCCTTGTTGTTGGCACCCGCCGTCTCCGCCCAACCAGCAGGAAAAAAGCAGTCGGGTAAACGACCCATGGCGAAAAAAGGAACGGCAAAACTAACGCCGACGCAAATCCGCAACGCCGCCGCCAAAATCGACGCGCTGGTCGAGCAGGGTCTGCGCAACAACAACCAGAAGCCCAACCCGACCATTGGCGACACGCGCTTCGTTCGACGCAGCTACATCAGCATCGCCGGACGCATCCCAACGCTCGAAGAGTTCGTCCGTTTTACCAAGTCCACCGTGCCCGACAAACGCAGTGCACTGATCAGCGAGCTGCTCGACTCGCGCGGCTATGTCAGCAATTACTACAATTTCTGGGCCGACATCCTGCGCATTCAAACCAAGCACCCCAACCTCGCCTTCCGCAATGTGCCCTCCGGCCAATCCTATATCGACTGGGTGAAGAGCGCGCTGCGCACCAACAAACCTTACGACAAGATGGTCCGCGAACTACTGGTCGCCAACGGCGGTCTGTGGGACCGCAACAACGGCGCGGTCGGCTACTACTTCCGCGACTTCGGCATGCCGCTCGACCATATGTCCAACACGGCGCAAATTTTTCTCGGCACGCAAATCCAATGCGCGCAATGCCACGACCACCCGTTCGATAAATGGAAGCAGAAGGAGTTCTACGAACTCGCCGCCTACACGCACGGACAAGGCAACATGACCTCGCCGAAATTTGGACCGTTCAACCGCGAACTCCCGCGGACCGAGATCACCGCCGGCCAACAGCAGATGAAACTGATCTCGCGTCAGGCCATGTACGAACTCGGCAATACCGGCGACGGCAACATCAAGCTACCAAAGGACTACCAGTATGAAAACGGCAAGCCGAACGAGCGGGTCAACGCCGCGCCGCTGTACGGCACGGCAAAGCCGGTGCGCTACAAAAAACAGGCCGTGGTAGAAAAGAAGGGCAAGAAGTACCAAGACCGCGAAGTCGGCTATGCCAGTGCCTACAACGATGGCAACACCGGGAACAACGCGCGTTCGGTGTTCGCCGACTGGGTCACCGCAAAAGAGAATCGCCGCTTCAACACCGTCATCGCCAACCGCCTGTGGAAACAGGTGATGGGCCTCGGCCTGATCGAACCTGTGGATGATCTGCGCGACGACAGCACCCCGTCCAACCCGGCGTTGATGAAGCACCTCGAAGGCATGATCGTCGCGCTCGACTACGACATGAAAGCCTTCTTGCAAATCCTGCACAACACCAAGACCTGGCAGCGTTCGGCGACCCGTATCGAACCTGTGCCCGGCGAGGCCTACCATTTCGAAGGCCCCGTGCTGCAACGTCTGAGCGCCGAACAACTGTGGGACTCGCTGCTGGTGCTGACCAAGAACAACGTCGAACGCCCCCAGCCCAGCGCGCCCTCGCCCTTGTTCGAACTGCGCGACCAAGTGAAGAAACGCTCGCCAAAAGACTACGCCCAGCTAGCGAAACAGATCCCCACGAAATACGGTCAGGATGAGGCGAACGGCGGCGCGATCTACCGCAAAATGCTCGAAAACAAGAATGACGCGAACAACACGTTTTCGATCGAGGAGTTTCGCAAGAAGATCAATGGCGAGATTCGCCAACTCGATAAAGAACGACGGCAGGCCTTGAAAAGAAAAGATCAAGCCAAGCTAAAGACGATCCTAAAAAAGCTCACCGACAAACGTACGCTATTGGCCGCCAACACCCACTTCCGCGCTGCCGAAATGTCGAACCCGCTGCCGCCCAATCACTTTGTGCGCACGTTTGGCGGCAGTGACCGGACACTCATTCAGAACGCATCCGACGAAGCCTCGATCGCCCAAGTGCTGTCGATGCTCAACGGTTTCGTTGACCACTTCGTGCTGAACCAGCGTGGTTCGGTACTGCATCGCAATCTGACCGCAGCCAAAAGCAAGGACGAGAAAATCCGAGTCGCCTTCCGTTCCATCCTCTGCCGCGAACCCAGCGGTTCCGAACTCGCCATGATGCGTCCGGAGATTGGCGAAGGACCACGCGACTGCGACAATATGATTTGGGCGTTGATCAACACCCACGAGTTCATGGCTCTCCAGTAACCTCTCCCCTACCCCTCCCTCCGATGAAATCTCTCTTCCATTCCGCGAACGAACTCGAACGCCGTGAGTTCATGGCGACCACCTCCCGCGCCCTGCTCGGCGTCGGCACCATCCCGCTCCTGGGCAGCAGCCTCGCCCACGGGGCGATTCCGGGCGCGCGTCCGGCCACCGCCAAGAACACCATCTTTCTCTACATGGGCGGCGGCATGACCCATATCGACACGCTCGACCCCAAGCCCGGCAAAGAGGAGCAGGGTCCGGTAAAGTCGATCAAAACCAAGATACCCGGCATCCATGTTTCTGAACACCTCCCCAAGCTCGCCAAGGTGATGGACAAGATCGCGATCATCCGGTCGATGAACACGACCCAAGGCGCGCACCGCCAAGCGGTCTATTACAACCACGCCTCCTACACCATGCGCGGCACGATCACCCACCCTACCCTCGGCGCGTGGGTGTCGCGCCTCGCCGGCCGCATCAACCCCACGCTGCCAGCCAGCGTGCTCATCGGCGGTGGATCGGACGCACTCGGGAAAGGGTTCTTCCCCGCCAGCCACTCCCCTCTCCCGCTCGGCAACCCCAACAACGGCCTCGAATACTCCGAGATGCCGGGCTACCTGCAAGACGACGATTTCCACAAGCGGCTAACGCTGGCGGAAAAGATGAACGACCAGTTCAACAAGCGCTACACCCACAATGTCTTCACCTCTTACCGCGAACTCTACGACGAGGCACTCAAGCTGATGAAGAGTTCCGATCTCGCTGTCTTTGATCTGACCGAGGAGTCGCCCAAACTGCGCGCGGCCTACGGCCAGAACCCGTTCGGGCAAGGCTGCCTGCTGGCGCGTCGGCTGGTCGAACAAAACGTCCGCTTCGTCGAGGTCAACTACGGTGGCTGGGACACGCACAACGACCACTTCGACCGCATCGGCGAGAAGTTGCCGGTGCTCGACCAAGCCCTGAGCAGCCTGATTCTCGATCTCGAACGCCGCGGACTGCTGGAGGAAACGCTCGTCGTTCTAACCACCGATTTTGGCCGCACGCCCGAAATCAACGGTGTTCGCGCCGGCCGCGACCACCACCCGCAAGCCTACTCGACCCTGATGGCTGGCGGCGGCATCGCTGGCGGACAAGTCTACGGCGCGACCGACAAGACCGCGTCCGAAGTGATCGACAACAAAGTTTCGCCGCCCGACTTCAACGCCACGATCGCCCACGCCATGGGTCTGCCTCTCGACGAAGTGCTCACCTCGCCGAACGGACGCCCGTTCACCGTGGCCCACAAAGGCAAACCCGTGACGGCCCTTTTCGGATGAAGCGACTTCTCTCCGTCTTCGCCCTTGCTGCCGCGATGGCCGTCCCTGCACTGGCCGAAATCGACTTCAAAAAAGCCGTCCTACCGATCCTCAACAAGCACTGCATGGCGTGCCACAAGGCGCCGGCGACCGTAAACGGCCGGCTGAAAAAACCCAAAGGCGATCTGCGCCTCGACGGCAAAGCCTTCATCCTCAAAGGCGGCGACGGTGGCAAGGTGATCACCCCCGGCAAGTCCGCTCAAAGCGAACTCTACACCCGCACGATCTTACCCCCCGACCACGACGACATCATGCCGCCCAAAGACGGTCCGCTGAAGGTCGGCGACCGACTGGTACTCAAACAATGGATCAACGAAGGAGCGACGTTTGGTTCGTGGGTCGGCGCAAAACCTGTGATCGTTGCAAATCCAAGCAAACCCGCGGCGACATCGATCGCGCCGCGAAAATCCGCGGTGCCGGGTCCGAACTTCACCGCACTCGCCGCTGGTCTCTCCGTTCCCTCGGCCAAACAGGTGCAACAAATTCGAACCGAGTCCAAGCTTACCATTACCGCGCTTGCCAAAGGTAGCCCGCTTATCCGAGTCGACACCTCCACCGAACCGAGCAGTGTCACGAACCAGCAGTTGGCAAAACTTCAGCCGCTTGGCCGCCACATCACCCATCTCGGACTCGCCCGCACCAGCATATCCAAACTCGACGTGCTCCCCGCCTTCCCCAAACTGCTGCGCCTGGACCTCAGCGGCAGCCAGATCTCCGCTCCCGAACTTCGCCATCTGGCGGAATTAAAATCGCTGCGTAGCCTCAGTCTACATTCGACCGAGATCGGCGACGCTGCCATTTCTGATTTGATCAAGCTGGGTTCGTTGCAGTCCTTATATCTTTGGAACACCAACATTACGCCACAGGGATTGAAACGGCTTCAGACGTCGCTCCCTAAAACGAAGATTATTTCGAGCAGCGAACTGCCTTAGATATTGATAGTAACTGGAGGGCGTGGGGCCGCCCGAACCGAGCTTGTTGTGCCCGAAGCTTGATACTTGTGCCGGCGGTCGCAGAGGCCTGCGACGCTCTAGGAGTCTGTCGGACTTCGGTTGCACAACGGGTCAACCTCGGTGGCTGGCTTGTGCCAAGCCCCAAGGGGGGCGAGACAGCGTAGCCCGCGGGTGGAGTGAGGTACGAACGAAACCCCGGGTGTGGTCCGAGGCACCCCAAACGGGGTGCGACAAAAGCTCGGGCAGAAAACCAAACCTATTGTTGTCCCCCGTTGGGGAACCACACCACCCCTGCCACAACCCGGGGATGCGCTCATCCCGCTAAAGCGAGATTCGCTTCCCCCGGGCTACATTATCTCGCCCGCTTTGGGGCTTTCTCCCCTAGAGGATAAGATCTAATCCGTTCGGAACCTCATCACGCGCGAAGCCTGCCGACCAAAGCCGGTGAGTTCGAGACGGTCCTTGAACACGTCCACCAAGGCATAGGCATTGCTCTCTTGTTCGACCATGCCGTTCAGGGTGAGGAAATGCAGGCCGTGTTGGTCGACATATGCGCCGGCGTGATGGTGACCGTTGATGTACGTTTTCACACAGGGATGTTGTTGCAGCAGCTTCAGCAGTTTGTCGTCCTGCCACATGGTCAGGCCGCCTTCGGGGCGGATCGGATGATGGCCGAACAGCAGGACGGACTCGCCCGCTTTGGTTGCGGCTACCAACTCGTCGGTCAACCAGGTGATTTGAGCATCGCTGGGACGACTGTTCCACGGCACAGCATTCCCGCTACCGATTTCCATTAGCGTGGCGAGTTCGCGTTTGGCGAGCGCCTGTTCCGGACTGCCCTCGGGATGCCGGTAGGTGCTGTGTTCGGTGGTGTCGAGCACGATGCAGCGAACGCCGTGTTGGACGAACCGGTAGTAGCCACGTTCAAGCTCGAACTTGGCTAGCACCTTGACTTTTTCAGGATCAGGGAGGTCGAAATCATGGTTGCCAAGCGCGTGGTGCAATGGCGCTTTCAGTTTTTTGGTGATCGGTAGCAGCATGTCGAAACTGGCAAAGTCCCGGTCGATAAAATCTCCAAGATGGAAGACGCCACTAAGTTCGTGCTGGTTAAAGAACGCGACCGCCTCGCGCAACTTTTCCGGACTCTTCCGGTAGTGCCGGGAGCCCCGATCCTCCGCGTCCACATACTGACAATCAGCCATCAAGCCAAAACGAAACAAGGCTGTTTGTTCGGCCTCTTCGGCCAAGGTCGCGACTGCTGAACCCAAGGTAACAGCGGTCGATGTCTTTAAAAAATCGCGTCGGGAAGCCATCGGCGATTACCAGATGTCGGCGAACTGGATGACCAAGCCGGGCAGTTCATCGCCGACAGCCAGGGTCGCCGGTGCCTGGTTCGACTTGGGGGACTGGTTTGGGCGGTAGATCGTGAGTTCGGAGCGAGTCGGATCGATCAACCACGCCAACTGGGTACCGCAGTCGAGATACTCGACCATTTTCTCCTGCAGTGCGGACAGTGGATCGGACTCGGAAGAACGAAGTTCCATGACAAAGAAGGGTGCCAGCGGCGCAAATGATTTTTGTTCTGCGGTGGACAGGGCATCCCACTCTTCGCGACGAACCAAACTCGCGTCCGGACTGCGCACCGCGCCGTTCGACAAGGTGAATCCCGCAGAGGGGCCGAAGCCTTTGAACTCGGCATGATCGTTGAGCCATATTGCCAGTTGGCCGTTGAAAGAGAAATGTCGGCCATCAGCGTCAGCGTTGGAGGGAGACATGAGAACAAGATTTCCTTGGGCATCAAGTTCGGCCTCGACCCCCGGGTTGAGTTGGCAGAACGCCTCGAAGCTGGTGTTATCCCATGCCATCTCCCCCGGCAGGTTGAGGTCCGGCACGCGAACGAGCGAATCAGGTTGCACTAGAATTTTCGACATAGCAAAATATACGGCGGTGAAGCCGACTTGTCCAAAAGTTTAGCCAGCGCGAACGGTGCGAACCGGCCAAAGCAGAACTACAAGTTGCAGCGCGCAAACCGCCAGAATCAACAGTACGCGGACGGACGTGCCATCGGTCTCATGCGTGAACGCGCGGCGCAAAAACCAGCCCGCCTCGAACGCGAGCGACAGCCCGATCAGGCCGGTTCCCAGCCATTTTCGCCAGGCCGGCGCGGCACGCAGCAGCAGAGCGCCGGCCACCGCGACCGCCGCCACCACCAACGCGAACCACACCGCCTGCATGCTGTCCTTGGTCTCAAGCTGACGCCAAACGCCGACCGCCACCACGGCGGCGGCGTAGAAAAAGGTGACCCACCGTTTAATCGCAAAGGTCATCGGATCGTCTGAAATTCGGGATGCATGATCACCATCCACAGCAGATCTTCGAACGCGCTCGCGGCGGCATCCCCGTCGCCTGCCGATTGCAGAACCCTCGCTGCAACCGCCGCCTCGGAAGCGGTCGGCGCACGCGAGAACGCCCTACGACAAAGGTGCTCGAAGGGCTGCTCGGCCGCGGACAGCGCCGGCGCGCCCTTTTTGATCAGTCCATCGAGAATCGCGCCGTTGCTTAGGTCGAGCGCTTGCAACGTCGATAAATTGGCCGGACGCGTGGTCACCACTTGTTCGCGGTTAGGTCGGCCGAGCGAGCGTTGCAGCGGATCCGAACGCACCAGAGCCGCCCGCGGACGCAGGCGAGTTTTCCCGGCCGTGCTTGGTTTGCGTGCTTCGACCGCTGCTAGTTTCGCGTCGATCTTCCAGATGTTGGCGGTCAGCGATTCCGCTTTGCGCCAGGTCTCGCCATCACGCCACTCCCAGTCCGTGCTGTTCCATTTTCCATCCAGTTTGAGATTGGCGTAGAGACCGGCGGGGTTGGGCGAATTGCCGGCGTTGCGGGCGATGATGTGCACCGCGTTGCGGCCGGCTTTTAGCTGAATCTGGTACGTCTCCACCTCTTCCCAGGCCGCGTCCGACGCGATCTTCTTGCCGTTCACACGCAGGTCATAGGAGTTGTCGCAGGTCAGGACGATCACGGCCGGACCGGCTTGCTCTCGTTCGAGCACGCGGCGGAACATGATTTGCTCGCCCGCGGCGGCACCGAGGGCGCCTTTTGCGGTGGACCAAATCCACGAACCGGCGGCCTTGGAAACCGATGTGTCGGGCGCCGCCTCCGCGCCCGATTCCGCCGGAACAGACACGCCGGCGTGGATCTGCTTCGGACCCGATCCGGTGAGTTGCCAGACCGCGTCCATGAACTGCTCGGCGCTCATCCGGCGCGCGATCGGACCGGTGTATTGGTACACCTCGTTGGCCTCGCCGTCCGGCGATGCAGCGCAAACGGATTGGTAGGCGCGCGAGGTCGCGATACGCCGGAGCGTGTGTTTGAGATTGAAGTCGTGCGCGACAAGATCCGAAGCGAGCCAGTCGAGCAGGTCTTCGTTCCACGGTTCGTTGCCCATGATATCGACCGGCTCGACCAAGCCGCGGCCCATCAGGCGTTGCCACAGGCGGTTGACGATGGTGCGCGAGAGGCGGCCGTTGTCGGGGTGGGTGAACAGCTCGGCGGTGCGCTTCAGCTTGGCGGCTTTGGACGCGGTCGGGTCGATTGTGCCGAGTTCGGGCCAGAGAAATTTCGCGCCCTGTTGCTCGCCGGTCGGCTTATCGCAGCGGAACATCTCCAAGGGCTTTTCGGAGACGATGGCAGCCATCCCATAAGCGTCACTGAGTTTCCAATCGTTGATGAACGAGTCGTGACAGGAGGCGCATTTGATGTTTTCGCCGAGAAAAACTTGGGCGGTGTTCTGGGCGAATTGCACTTCCTGAACTTGGCTGGCGTTCACGTTACCACGCCACTGAATGCCTTTGATGAACCCTTCGCTATCACCCGACGTGCTCTGCTTGGGGTCGATGAGTTCACGCACGAACTGATCGTAGGGCTTGTTTTGCGCTAGCGAGGTGAACAACCAGCCGGTGACTTGTTTGCGTCCGCCGTCGATGAAGCCGGTACCGGCGTAGTCGTTGCGCAATAGGTCGTTCCAGAACGCCATCCAATGCGTGGCGTAATCGATGTCCCGTGCGAGCAACTCGTCGATGTGGGCGACGCGATCGGCTGGCGCGAGTTCGGCGGGATCGGGCAGCAGACCGAGCAGGTCGAGTGAGGCGCGACGAGCGAAGGCGGCGTCGGAGATGGCAGCGGGCGGGGTGATGTTTCGTTCGGTGAAATAGGCGTCGATGAAGCGGTCGACCGGATTGGTGTCGGGGTCAGCGTCTTTGGCGAGCGGGGGCAGTTCCGGCGTTCGGGGTTTGAGTGGCGCTTGGTACGTCTTCGAACGAAACGAGAAGCCCTCGGCCCAAGGCAGTCCGGCGTCGACCCAAGCCTTTAGCATGTCCGCTTGCGCCTTCGACAGCCGGTCACCTTTGGGCGGCATCTGGTCGTCCTCGTCGTCAGTGGTCACCCGATAGTGAATATCGGCGACGGCTTCTTTGGCTTCCTTGCTACCCAGCATGGCGTCGCGGGTGTCCATCGAGAACGAACCTTTGTAGGTGCCATCCGTGTGGCATTCGGCGCAGTGCTGTTTGAGGATCGGCAGAACTTGGTGGGCGAAGTCGAGTTCGGCGCAGGCAAGGACCGGCAAACAGAAGAGAAAAACGAGACAGGTTTTGCGCATGAGGAGTTTGTAGGCAAAGAAGTTCGGCTGGGCGATTTCAAATTTCAATATTTCAGAGAGTCCGTTGCAAAGCGCGTGACAGCAGGAAGCTAGCTACGGTAGGAATCGCGTATGAACCGAACGTATCCGATCCTCGAACGACTTCTGTTCCTCACAGATCCGCAGATCCAGCGATGGGGCCCGTCCGCGACCAAGATTGTTTGGATCTGTTCTCTCGCCGTAGTGATCGCTTTCGCCTTATTGGGCTACATGGGCTGGAAACTTCATGGGACATTTAGCCAAAATATCGAGCACTTCGAAGCGTCCATCCACGGGGGTCAAGACGAAGCCGCTTTGGGGCAAGCCCGAGAGGGCCTCGTGGTAACAGCAGAGCTTGCGGTAAAGATGGTTGCTATTTTGGTCGGCCTGCTACTTTTGTTTAGCGCGGTCTTCGTCTTTCTTCTTCTTTACAGCGGATACACCTCAAAGAAACTGCTCCACCTCCTCTCCGAACGCGACGCGCTGCGCGCATCTTTATCCACAATCAAACCCACTAGAACATGAACCGAACGTATCCGATCCTCTTCGCCCTTCTTCTCGCCCTGCCCGCCCTCCAAGCAACCGCTCAGGACAAAGCCCCGCCACCGAGGGGTTACACGGACACCCCCAAGCTCCCGCATGCGGACTGGAAAGTGCATGACCTCGACCGGCCCGCGCCAAAAGTCGTCCAGCCCGGACTCAAGCCAACGCAGGCTCCGGCGGATGCGACCGTCTTGTTCGACGGCACCGACCTGTCCAACTTTGTCGGTCCGAAAGGCGCGGAGCCAGGTTGGAAGGTGGAAGACGGCTATGTCGAAGTGATCAAAGGCGGCGACATCTACACCAAAGAATCGTTTGGCTCCTGCCAACTCCATGTCGAATGGCGTTCGCCCATCCCGGTTCAATCGAGCAGCCAGAAGCGCGGTAATAGTGGCATCTTCCTCATGGGCATGTACGAGGTGCAGGTTCTCGATTGCTTCGAAAATCCGACCTACGCCGACGGCATGGCTGGCAGCATCTACGGACAGTATCCGCCTCTGGTGAACGCGGTTCAGAAACCGGGCGACTGGAACATCTACGACATCATCTTCAATGCGCCCACGTTCAAAGACGGCAAGGTGGTGAAGAAGGCCACGGCGACCGTCCTCCTCAACGGCATGCTAGTGCAGAACAACGTTGAACTGCTCGGCCAGACGCGGCACAGGAAGGTCGCCACCTATAAGCCGCACGCGGATAAAGCGCCGATCAAGTTCCAGGATCACAA
>ENA-ORXR01001555-ORXR01001555.1-marine-metagenome-genome-assembly--contig:-NODE-1555-length-24143-cov-16.107828_pt1 | contig 24143 bp, 21 predicted proteins | sample MGYA00237866_ERZ511479 | MGnify/ENA metagenome assembly ERZ511479 | reverse complement strand
GCCTTCGCCAGACATTTGCGGAAAAACCAGACGGATGCGGAAACACTCTTCTGGCAGGAAGTTAGAAACCGTCGTTTTAAAGGTTTGAAGTTCCGGCGGCAGGTTTCCGTGGGTCGCTTTACCGTCGATTTTCTTTGTGAGTCTGAGAAGTTGGTTGTTGAGATTGATGACTCCTTGCATGAGGATAAGAAAGATTATGACGTGCGACGAACCGAGGTTTTGAATACTCATGGTTATCGCGTTATTCGATTTACCAATGCTGATATTCATGACGATATTCTCGCAGTATTGGACCGACTTTTTGATTTCGTGGGAACGAGTTAATTCCCCTCATCCGGCCTTCAGACACCTTCTCCCCAAGGAGAAGGGGATATAAACGAGAGTAAGACATATGACCACCACACCTTACCCCACGCTTGGCTTTGGCCATTCCGAAGAAACCACGATGATCCGCGAGACGGTTTTTCAGTTTTGCCAATCGGAACTGCTACCCATCGCTGATGAGATCGACGCCAAGAATGAATTCCCGCGTCATCTGTGGGAGAAAATGGGGGCGCTGGGGATGCACGGCATTACTGTGTCCGAGGAGGATGGCGGGCTAGGTCTTGGCTATTTGGAACACACTATCGCGATTGAGGAAGTGTCGCGGGCGAGCGCCTCTGTCGGCCTGTCTTACGGCGCGCATTCCAATCTTTGCATCAATCAACTGCGCCGTTGGGGCAATGCCGAGCAAAAGGCCAAATATCTGCCGAAACTCATCAGCGGTGAGCATTTAGGCTCCCTCGCCATGAGTGAACCTTCCGCAGGCTCCGATGTCGTGTCCATGCGCCTCAAGGCCGAATCTGCGCAGGGCGGGTACCTCCTTAACGGCAACAAAATGTGGATCACAAATGCGCCGACGGCGAACCTGCTCATTGTCTATGCAAAGACCGACCCGTCTGCGGGGTCGCGCGGGATTACCGCCTTCCTCATTACGCCCGACATAGACGGTTTCTCCACCGCGCAAAAACTCGACAAGCTCGGCATGCGCGGGTCGGATACCTGCGAGCTGGTCTTTGAAGATTGTTTTGTCAGCGATGAAAACGTCATGGGCAATCTCGGCCAAGGCGTAGAAATCCTGATGTCCGGTCTGGATTATGAGCGCGTCGTGCTCTCCGCTGTCTCCACAGGCATCATGCAAGCCTGCCTAGACACGGTGCTGCCCTATATTCATGAGCGCAAACAATTCGGCAAGGCCATTGGTGAGTTCCAGCTGATGCAAGGCAAGCTTGCGGATATGTATGTTTCGCTCTCCACGGCCCGGTCCTATTCCTATGCGGTTGCTGCCGCTTGTGACCGCGGCGAGACAACCCGCAAAGACGCAGCGGGCTGTATTCTTTATGCCGCCGAACGCGCCACGCAAGTCGCGCTGGACGCGATCCAAATGCTGGGCGGGAACGGCTATATCAACGATTATCCAACGGGGCGGTATTTGCGCGATGCGAAGCTGATGGAGATTGGCGCAGGAACATCTGAAATCCGCCGCTGGCTAATTGGCCGCGAGTTATTTAACGAGACAAGCTGAAAATCGCGCGGGAAATAAGCTCCTGATCACACGGGGCGCAGTGGTGATCAGGAGCTGGGCAATATCTCGAAAGATATTCCCCAGTTCAAAATACTGTGTCTCGCTGAGAAGTCACCCCCCAAGGTAAGCTTAAACTGATTAATTCTCTAATTTTTGCCCCAAAACTCAGTGATATTCTCAACCGATGGTCGAACACGCGGCGAAGCCGGCACGGTCGGGGTTCCGATATAGATATATCCTGACACTTGTTCGCCGTCCTTCACGCCCAAGGCGGCATTAACCGCGCTGTCATAAGCATACCATTCGGTGAGCCATTGCCCGCCAAATCCATGCGCCTGAGCCGCCAAACATAAGTTATAACACACAACACCGCTTGATAATTCCTGCTCCCATTTCGGCGTACCGCGAGCGCAAGTAACGGGCGCGGAAATGACAGCAATCACCAGCGGCGCACGCGCTAATCTGGCTCCTTCGAAAATAGCGCGGTCTGCAGGGGCGTTCGGGTTTTCCGCCATAAAGGCGCTCGCAATATATTGCCCGAATTCTGACCGTGCCGCGCCTTCAAAAATCACGAAGCGCCAAGGCGCAAGTTTTCTGTGGTCCGGCACCCGCGCGCCAATTTCCAAAATTTGATCCCGCGTTTCAGGGTCAGGCCCCGGACCTTGCATCACCTTGGCCAAATTGGATCTGCGGGTTGACAGAAATTCAATTAAGTCTGGACGATGTGTTGGCAGCGGAAAAGTAGTTGGCGTGTGTGTCATGCCGTAGCATATAGGCGGCAATTCCTATCCTTTAAAGAGATACTCCATGACACCCGAAAATAAACTCTCAGACCTCGGCCTAATGCTGCCCGCCGCCGCCGCGCCCGTCGCGAATTATGTCTCTTACGTTATTAGTGGAAACCTTGTTTTTATTTCCGGACAGATTTCAAAGATCGGCGACAATGAGGTCAAAGGCCGTTTGGGCGAAGGTATGACAGTTGAGCAGGGCCAAGCCGCCGCGCAGCTTTCTGCCCTAAATTTAATTGCGCAAATGAAAGCGGCTTGCGACGGCGATCTTTCCCGCGTCAAGCGCATCGTGAAACTTGGCGGATTTGTGCAAGCCACCACAGACGCAACGCAAGCCGATATCCCGAAAGTCATTAATGGCTGTTCCGACTTGATGGTTGCCGTATTCGGCGATGCCGGCCGCCATGCCAGATTTGCTGTGTCCGCCCCAAGCCTGCCGCTTGATGTCGCAGTAGAAATTGATGCGGTGGTCGAAATTTCAATGTAGTAAGCGGTATGTCAGAGCCCAGCTATACCGCCACCATACTGACACGCATTGCCGACATAGACGCCGAAAATTGGGATGCTCTGATCCCTTCCGGTAATCACCCTTTCTTATCCCATCGCTTTTTGCTCGCGATGGAAGAAAGTGGGTCGGCAACGATTGAGACAGGTTGGGCACCGCGCCATATTTGGGTTGAAGATAGGGATGGTAATGCTGTCGGCGCCGCGCCGCTTTACGCGAAGTCCCACAGCCAAGGCGAGTATGTCTTTGACCATAGCTGGGCCAACGCCCTGATGCGGGCGGGGATGGAGTATTACCCAAAACTACAATGCTCAGTGCCCTTCACGCCTGCAACGGGCCCGCGCCTTTTGGGCAAAACGCCGGAGGCTAAACAAGCCGTGGCCGGGGCCATGATGCAGGCCTGCGCTGAGTGGGGCATGTCCGGCGTGCATCTGACATTCCTGCAAGACCAAGACCGGGGCGTCTTGCGAAATCTCGGCTTCGCGGCGCGTGAGGACCGGCAATTTCATTTCGTCAATAGAGACTATGATGATTTCGAGGACTTCTTAGCCAGCCTTGCCTCGCGTAAGCGCAAGAACATCCGCAAGGAACGCAAGGCCGCGCAAGACGGCGTCAAAATCGAACGTCTTATCGGCGACGATATTAAGACCGAACATTGGGATATATTTTATCAATGCTACCTGGATACAGGCACGCGAAAATGGGGACGGCCTTACCTCACGCGCAGCTTTTTCGAAATAATGCAGGACACGATGCGAGACGATATTTGCCTCGTCATGGCATCCACGGACGGTGATTATATTGCCGCCGCGCTGAATTATATTGGATCAGACGCGCTGTATGGCCGGAACTGGGGGGCTTTGGTTCACAAGCCCTTCCTGCATTTCGAACTTTGTTATTATCAAGCCATTGAAGCCGGGCTGGAGCTTGGGCTTCCCCGCGTGGAGGCCGGGGCGCAAGGGGAACATAAGCTTGCGCGCGGGTATGAGCCCGTCGTGACCCATTCCGCACATTGGCTTTCTCATCCCGGATTAATGCAAGGTGTCGAAAATTTCCTCGCCAGTGAGCGCGCCGCTGTCGAGCATGAAGTTGACATCCTTAACCGGCATACACCTTTTCGAAAGGGCTGAGCAAAGGGAGTGGAGTTTCGGCCAAATTCATGGTCTACACCCAACATGACCTTACACACTCATTATGATGACAAGAACGTATTTGCCCAAATTCTAAGGGGCGAGATGCCCTGTGCAAAAGTTTACGAAGACGGCGGAACGCTCGTGATAATGGATGCTTTCCCGCAATCAAAAGGGCACTGCCTGGTGATCCCGCGCGGCCCGTCAGTTAATCTCCTTGGCGTAAGACCTAAGGACATTGGCCGGTTGTTCGGAACGGTTCAGCGCGTAGCCATCGCCGTCGAGAAAGCTTTGAAGCCGGACGGCATTGTTGTGACCCAATTCAACGGCGCGCCCGCCGGACAAACTGTGTTCCATACCCATGTCCATATTATCCCAAGATATGACGGACAGGCGCTCGTCGGTCACGGCGGAGAGATGGCCGCTATGGAAGAGCTGCAAAGTTTGGCGCAAGATATTAGAAATGAACTGGAGAGATAAGATGAGAGTTTTTCTAGCAACGATTAGTTTGGCCGCATTATTAACGGCATGTTCGGCAGGCACGCCGGATACGGATATCGCCGCGCCGGATGTGACGGAGGTATCGGCAGCGGGCAGCGAATATGATATTACCCGCCAATATGAAAAATTCGCCGAGGTTCCGATGAACCCTGACGTTTCGTTTCTTACGAAAAAGGAACGCCGGGTCGTGAATAAGCTGATTCAAGCCAGCGAATATTTATCCCAAATCTATCTTCTGCAACGCGGCGCGAATTACCCGCAAATCCGGGTAGATTTAGAGAAAAATGGCACCGCCATTCAAAAAGCGATGTTCGACCTTCATTTCGGTCCCTGCGATACATTGGAAGATGATGCCCATGTTTTCGTCGGCGACACGCCCTGTCCGGCAGGGGCCGGGTTTTATCCCGCCGATATGACCAAAGAAGAATTTGAGCAATGGATTGCCGATCACCCCGAAGACAAGGAGGCGTTTACATCGGGCTATACTGTTATCAGGCGAACGGATGATGGCGGTTTAAAAGCCATTCCCTACCATGTCGAATATGCAGACTATTTAAAACCTGCTGCGAAGCTCATGCGCGAGGCCGCTAAGATTACCGAGAATGCCAATCTTAAGCGGTTTTTGAATTTGCGCGCCAAAGCGTTTTTAAATGATGATTATTTTAAGAGCGAAATGGCTTGGATGGATTTAGATGGCCCCATCGAAATCGCTATTGGACCCTACGAAGTTTATGATGACGGATTATTTGCTTATAAGACCGCTTACGAAAGCTTTGTGACCGTCAAAAACCCGGATGAATCTGCGGCGCTGGATAAATATAAAGACTTCCTCAAAGATATGGAAAAGAATCTGCCTGTTCCGGAAGCCTATAAGAATTTCTCTCGCGGGTTTGAATCCCCCATCGCCGTAACCTACCAAATCCATGGCGGCGGAGATAATGAGAACGGCGTTCAGACAATTGCTTTTAATCTTCCCAATGACGAGCGCGTCCGCGAAGCCAAAGGTGCCAAGAAGGTCATTCTCAATAATGTGCTGGGCGCAAAATATGACCGTATCTTGGGCCCGATTGGTGAGCGCGTCCTCGTCCCTGAGCAAGCCGAACTCACGGCCAAGAAATGGATGGGGAATAATACCCTATTTCATGAGCTATCCCATTCTCTAGGGCCCGGAACGATTACCGTCGACGGCAAAGAAACCACTGTAAATGCGCAGTTGAAAGACCTCTCTTCGGGACTGGAAGAAGGCAAAGCAGATGTCATGGGCGCGTATAATATACTCTATATGATGGAACGCGGTGAGCTTGATATGGCCGAACGCGAAGCTTTTCTCGCTACTTATTTTAGCGGGAAATTCCGGTCTATGCGCTTCGGCACCGGGGCGGCACATGCCAAAGGCGCAGCCTTCCAATATAATTATTTCCGCGAAACGGGAGCGTCGGAATGGCTGCCGGACGAGAAGCGATTCAGATTAGACTTTGACAAGCTCGAACAGGCCATATCCGATCTCACAGGTAAAATTGTCATACTTCAAGGCGACGGGAATTATGACAATGCTAAAGCCTTCTTGGATGAATATCTTCCGCTCGACGACGCTGCAAACACTGTTCTGAATAATCTGGATGATATTCCTTATGATATTCGTCCGATTTATCCGGATAAAATATAATGAGGTTCCCGGTGCAAATGAGCCGCCGCGCGGCCATTTTATTTTTGGCAAGCGCGGCTTTGACGGCATGTTCTGACGGGGTTGAAGCGCCTGCGCCGTTAGTGGCCGCCGAGCTAATGGGAGATTGGCAATCCTTAGAAGATCCGAGTTATGTGTTGAAATTTAACGCAGAAACCTACCGGGAATTTTACGACGCAGAGGAAGTCTCACGCGATCAATGGGAAGCCGTCAAAAGCTGCGACGACTCGCAGCCAGTCGAAAAAACAGGCCTGTCGTATGGCGGGTTTCAAATCTGGACCAAGGAATCAGATGACCGCATTTGCTACGCGATTTCCGATTGGAGCGTGGATAAGGTCTCATTTTCCTATGCGGGAACCACCTCTGCCTATAAACGAATCAATTAACCCGTCTTAGCAAAACGAAGTCCGCCGCCATCGATTAACTCCACCTTGTCGGCGCAATTTTCCTCGCCGGATGTGCACCGAATTTCGGGAATGCTGAGTGTATCATAGGCCTCGCAGCTTTGACCTTCGACGATCACCCGCGCCTCACTGATCTCTCCGGAGGCCGCCGTCGGTGCAAACATATTCCCTTTTGCATCTTCGCCGGGTCCGATGAGATTAAAACCGATCATGGTAATATTCGTATCACCGCCCAGTCCGTTTTCGACCTTGATCGGAATGATACAGGCGCGCGGTTCCGAAACAGGAGACGTCAGTCTTACGCGCACGACGCCCGGTTTTACGTCATTGGACGCGTCATCGGCGGCGTCGGGATCCGAAGAGCCATTACCGGTTTCCGGCGGCTGACAGGCGGCCATCGCAAAAGCGGCGAAACCAAAACCAAGCGGTAACAAAATATGTTTCATATCAAATCTCAAACAGGGATGGCGTTGCGCGCAGCATAGTCTTCTATGATTTCGCGTAAAGATGAAAGCCGGGATTCCACATTCATATGCGGCAAGATTGTTTCCGAGAGATCTTGCGCGTCAAGTTTAAGAAGCGCGGCTTTCACAGGTCCAATACCGGTGACCGGCATGGACAGCGCCCGATATCCAAGTGCTGCCAAGGTAATAGCCTCCAAAGGCCGCCCCGCGATTTCGCCGCAAACTGAAACCGGCGTGTTGTTCTTGGCACAGCGATCAGCGATAAATTTGAGGACGGACAGAGCCGCCGGATGCAAAGGATCATAGCGATCCGAAACCCGGGCATTATCTCGGTCTGCTGCAAAGAAAAATTGCATCAAATCATTCGCGCCAACACTGACGAAATCAGCGTGATCACAGACGGCTGAAACTTGCCAGGCCAAGGACGGCGTCTCGAGCATAACGCCGACTTCAATTTTCTTTGGTAAATCCAAATCAAGCGATATGGCCCGTTCGACCTCGCGGTCAAATAAGGCGCGCGCCTGAATCATTTCATCAACCGTCGTCACCATTGGGAACATAATCCGTAAGTGCCGATTGGCGCCCGCTGCAACCAACGCCCGAAGCTGATACCGCATCAGGCCCGGACGATCCAAAGCGATCCGAAGGGCGCGCCACCCCATCGCCGGATTTTCCTCTGGTACGGGATCAATATAAGGCAGGATTTTATCTCCGCCCAAATCCAATGTTCGGAAGACAACGGGGCGTTCGCCCGCCGCATCTATAGCCTCGCGGTAAAGCGCCGTTTGCTCTTTCAGCTTAGGCATGAAATCGCTGACCATGAACTGGAACTCAGTCCGAAACAGTCCAATCCCATCAGCGCCGACCTGATCGAGCTGAGGCAGATCGACAAGTAAACCCGCATTTAATTGCAGAGAGATAGCTTGACCATCTTTCGTGATCATGGGCTGACCTTTTTGCGCCTCATAGGCGCGCGCCAGCTCACCCTTTACATTTATACGCAGGTCAAAACTATCGTCGACGCTTTGAAGGGGACGAATGTGCACCACCCCGGATTCGCCGTCGACAAGAACGGCATCCCCTGTCTCAATGACGTCCAATATACCGTCGGCGCGGCCAACCAGCGGAATACCGAGCGCCCGGCATATAATCGCCGCGTGAGAACTCGCGGAGCCCTCTTCGAGAACAATGCCGCATAATTTCTGGCGGTCATAATCCAGCAGTTCTGCGGGGCCGAGCTCACGCGCGAAAAGAACGGCGTCTTTCGCGAGTTTACGATTTCCGGGGCCAAGTGACTCGCCCCCTAACGCGCGAATGAGACGATTGGCTAAATCCTCCAAATCATGTAATCGTGCGCGCAAATATGGGTCGCGCGCTTTCATCAATCGGGCCCGATGCTCATTTCGTACCCGCTCGACGGCGGCCTCTGACGTTAGGCCCGATGACACGGCTTCGCGCAGACGTCCGACCCATTTTCGGTCATAGGCAAACATGCGATAAGTTTCATAAATTTCTTTGGAAGCACGCGACAAGGACGCCGCCTCGCCCGACACCATCGCGTCAACACTGGCGCGCAAAATTTTAATACCGTCTTCCAGGCGGTTTTTCTCTACGGAGATATTTTCAGCCAATAGGTTCGCCGGCGCGACCGGCGGCAAATGTAAATGAGCCGAGCCGCGCACAAGTCCAGGCGCGAAGGCCTTGCCTTCATATTTTTCAGGCTTGATCGGCGCGAGTGAAATACCTTTCAACGCCGCACTCTTCCCCCCCACGCGCTCATCATCAATAATGATTTCCGCGAGGACCATTGCAACGGTCAAAAGGTCTTCTACTTCGGCTTCGGTAAATGTCCTGGCTTGGCGGCTTTGCACGACCAAAACACCCAAGGTACGGCCCCCTCTAAGAATGGGTACGCCCAAAAAACTATTGAACGGATCTTCACCCGTCTCCGGCCTGTAAGAAAATAAAGGATGGCCCGGAGCGTCCGCGAGATTAAGCGGACGCGCGGTCAAAGCCACATGACCCACCAAACCCTCACCCGGTTTTAATCGCGTTTTATGCACCGCAGATTTTTTCAGGCCTTCTGTCGCAGAAAGCTCCAACTCCGCGCCGGGACGCAAAAGATAAATCGACGCGACCCTGACTTGCATGGAGGACTGAATGGCAGAAACGAATTCATCCAGTCGCTTTTGAACGGACTCTGTACCCGCCATCGCCTGACGAATGGCTTGCATGAGTTTACGGGGGGGCGATTTTGCGTTCACATCATCTGTCATAGATATCCTCTAGCAGGCAAGCTTCGTGAAAGCTTGTGAAAATCTATTAGGGCGGACATGCTAGGCTCCGAAGACAGTTTTTCATCTAAACTTATTGCTTAGGTGGACTCTTCCTGTGCAGGTTTGTCTTCCACGGCATTTTCGTCCCCTGACGACGACGGCGCGCGGCCCATGACCGCTTCTTCAATATGGACCACAATCCGCCGGGCCTTAATATCAACCTTCGGAACCGCCGCTTTTGTGAAAGGGTGGAAAAAGCTGTTTTGATTTTCCGCCGATTTGGTTGGCTGAATTTCCAGCATAACACCGGCGCCGAAATCATGAACACCGCTAACCACGCCTAAACGTTTTCCGTCCGTTGTCTTGACCTCAACTCCGGCGAGGTCCGTATAGTAAAATTCGTCTTCGTCGGGCTCGGGTAAGGACGCGCGCGGTACAAAAAGCTGCGTGCCTTTAAATCCCATCGCTTGCTCACGCGTCGTAATTTCGGGCGAGCGCATGGCAAAATTCTTGCCGACAGGACGCGGGTTTTTGGGCGTCAAAACGACTTGGCCCTGCGCATCCAGCAACGGACCATAGCTAGAAAAATCTTCTGGGTTTTGCGTGAAAGACTTCACTTTAACCGCGCCGTGTACGCCATGCGCGCCGACGATAATGGCGACGCATGTCAACGCAGGAGAAGGCGCGCTCAAAGCAGGGCCTTGATCTCGTCAACAAGATCGACTTTTTCCCAGGAGAACTCGCCGTTCGGACCGGGCCGCCGGCCAAAATGTCCATAGGCTGCGCTGGGCGCATAGATCGGCTTATTCAAATCAAGATGTTTGCGGATACCGCGCGGCGTTAAATCCATGATTTGCCGGATAATGGTTTCAATCTGCGCACCTTTGACGGGGTTGTTGTCATCAACATTGACATAGATTGATGTCGGGGTTGCGACGCCGATCGCGTAAGACACCTGAATTTCCACCCACGGCGCAACACCGGCGGCAACAAGATTTTTCGCAAGATAGCGCGTCGCGTAAGCGGCCGAACGATCAACCTTTGTCGGGTCTTTCCCGGAGAACGCGCCGCCGCCATGCGGCGCCATACCGCCATAGGTATCAACGATAATTTTCCGCCCGGTTAGTCCTGCATCGCCGTCCGGTCCTCCGATAACGAATTTTCCGGTTGGATTAATATGAAAGATTGTTTTATCTGTAATCCAGCCTGTTGGAAGAACTTCCTCAATATAAGGCTTAACAAGTTCGGCAACATCTTTTGAATTCATTGACGCATCCAGATGCTGCGTCGACAAAACAATCGCCGTGGCCTCAACCGGGCGGCCATTGTGATACCGCACTGTAACCTGTGATTTAGAATCCGGGCCGAGCTGCGTGACACCCTCATGTTTGCGGGCGCGGGCGAGGCGTTCCAGAATTTTGTGCGAATAATGCACGGGCGCCGGCATCAGAAATTCAGGCACATCAGACGACGCATAGCCAAACATAATACCCTGATCGCCCGCACCTTCCTCAGCGTGCAATCCGGTCCCTGAATCCACCCCTTGCGCAATATCTACCGATTGTGCGTGGAGCAAAACCTCAACATCGGCATGTTTCCAGTGAAAGCCTTCTTGTTCATATCCAATATCTTTGATCGCCGCGCGGGCGCTCTCTTCGATCATATCACTGGTGATTTTATCCGTGCCGCGCGTCTCGCCGGCAATAATGACTTTATTCGTTGTGGTCAGGGTTTCCGCTGCGACGCGCACATCCCAGGGCGACATTCCGTCAGCAATAGACTCACGAAAAAACAGATCGACGATTTCATCGGAAATTCTGTCAGAGACTTTATCCGGATGACCTTCGGAAACGGATTCAGATGTAAATTCGTAAGATTGGCGGCTCATGGCTCGCTCCTCGAGTTTAAGGCTTGTCGTATAGCCCCGGCCCGTTCGGGGCTTAAATTTTTGTTGGACGGCAGGAGGGCGGAACAATTCGCACCGCGCGGATTGTTCGCGATCATGTCACAATTAATATCTGTAATGCTCAGGCTTGTAAGGGCCTTCAGCTTTGACACCGATATATTCGGCTTGCTCATCGGTCATTTTTGTTAGCTTCACGCCAATTTTCTCCAGATGCAAACGCGCAACTTTTTCATCCAAATGTTTGGGCAGCATATAGACTTTATTTTCATATTTCTTGGTCGACGCATGCGCATCTTCCCATAATTCTATTTGTGCTAAAACTTGGTTGGTAAAACTCGCCGACATCACAAATGAAGGATGACCCGTCGCATTGCCGAGGTTCAATAAGCGGCCTTGAGACAGGAGGATCATGCGGTTGCCAGCGGGGAAGGTGATCATATCCACTTGGTCTTTGATATTTGTCCATTTGTGGTTCTTCAACGCGGCGACTTGGATTTCATTATCGAAGTGACCAATATTACCCACGATGGCCATGTCCTTCATTTCCCGCATATGCTCGAGGCGGATGACGTCCTTATTGCCGGTGGTCGTGACAAAAATATCTGCCGTTTTAAGCGTGTCTTCCAGCACGGTGACTTCGAAACCGTCCATGGCGGCTTGCAGCGCGCAGATTGGATCGACTTCGGTCACCTTCACGCGCGCGCCCGCGCCGCGAAGCGAAGCCGCGGACCCTTTTCCGACATCGCCGTACCCAAGGACGACTGCGGTCTTTCCCGCCATCATCGTATCCGTCGCGCGGCGAATACCGTCGACGAGTGATTCCTTGCAGCCATATTTATTATCGAACTTTGACTTGGTGACCGAGTCGTTCACGTTGATCGCAGGGAACGGTAGCTGGCCTTTTTCGACAAGCTCATAAAGGCGGTGAACACCCGTTGTGGTTTCTTCTGAAACGCCAACAATTTGATCACGCATTTTCGTGAACCAGCCCGGTGAGGCTTCCATACGTTTTTTGATTTGCGCAAAAATTGCTTCTTCTTCTTCAGATCCCGGCTCGCCTTGGATCAATTCCGGCTCTCCGTTTTCGACTCGCGCACCGAGAAGAATATAAAGTGTGGCATCGCCGCCGTCATCGAGGATGATATTTGGACCTTCGTCAAACAAGAAAGATTTATCCAAATAGTCCCAATGCTCCGCGAGTGTCTGCCCTTTGATCGCAAAGACGGGTATCCCGGCGGCGGCAATCGCGGCGGCCGCGTGATCTTGCGTAGAATAAATATTGCAAGAGGCCCAACGCACATCAGCGCCGAGCGCTGTCAATGTCTCGATAAGAACAGCGGTTTGAATTGTCATGTGGAGAGACCCAACAATACGCGATCCGGCAAGCGGCTTGGACTCGCCAAACTCTTCGCGCAGCGCCATTAAGCCCGGCATTTCCGTTTCCGCGATATCCAGCTCTTTTCGGCCATACTCAGCCAAAGCAATGTCTTTAACGATATAATCTTTAGCACTCATAACGGGCATCCTGATTGGGCGATGAAGTCTGTTCGCTCGGCACATACGCGCTGGGCCCCATATCGTCAACATCATATAACGTTTATTTTATATGATGTTCACGACACCAAACCGCCGTTCGCCTGAGCCTTAGGTGCCAAGATTTAAGCCCCTGCATCACAGTTACGCTTTCCCTCTGCGCGCAGTCTGATAGACAGGCTCAGTGACCCTAAATTCAATCAAGCCCGATGTTTCCGTTATCATTGTAAATTACAATGCCGGGAAATATTTACGCCCCTGCGTCGAAAGCTTGCTGACCCAAAGCCTTACCAATTTCGAATGCATTCTCATTGACAATGGCAGTACAGATAACTCCTTAAGCACACTGCCTGACCTAGACGATCGTTTTACGGTGATTGAAGCGGGCGAAAACCTTGGCTTTGCCGTTGCAAATAACCGCGCGGCGGAACGTGCCTCTGCAGATTGGATTGCCCTGCTCAACCCTGATGCATTTGCGCGGCCCGATTGGCTTGAACAAGGCTTAGCTGCGCGCCGGCTTCTGCCCAATACGGCCATGGTCGGCAGCACGCAATTTTTAGCTTTGGAGCCTGAGCTCTTCGACGGGTTGGGAGATGAGTATCATGCCTTCGGAATTGCGTGGCGTGCGGGTTTTGGGAAGCCGGTCGAAGATATTGTAACCCGCGAAGCCTTCGGTCCCTGCGGCGCCGGGGCGTTTTATGACCGTCATCTTTTCGAAAAACTCGGCGGATTTGATGAGAGTTTTTTCTGCTATCATGAAGATGTCGATCTCGCCTTTCGTATGCGCCTTGCCGGCTATCGCTGCGTCCAAAGTGCGGAAACCAAAATCGATCATGTCAGCTCTGCTATTTCGGGACGCGCGTCCGAATTTGCGGTTTACCACGGAACGCGGAACCGCATTTGGACATTCTTCAATAATATGCCGGGGCCGCTTCTTGTTTTTCTCGCGCTCCCCCATCTCTTAGCGAATTTCGCATTCCTCGCGGTCAGCCTTTTCCGAAAGGGACGCTTCAAACCGACATTTCGCGGATTCAGAGATGGAGTATTCACCAGCCCGCCGAAACGTCCTGCTAAGGTAAAACGCGAGGTCGGCCTGATTGAACTCCTCGGGTCGATGGGGTGGAACCCGATGAAAGTTCTAAAACGGGCCGCAGTTAAAACGGCGGCTGTTACAAATGAAAGCTTGCCTGGACGAGACGGCACTTCTTGATATTGATAAAAAAAATAGAGCATAAGGTCATTATGCAAAGCGGGAATTATGAATAGTAAACTGACGCGTAGAGGTCTCATGGGCCTAACTGCCGGAGCGGGCCTTGCGGCCTGTACAAGCCCCGAGTCTATAGCCGGAAAAAATACGGCAAACACGACTTCAGGCAGTTTCAGACATGGGGTCGCCTCGGGAGATCCGTTTCAAAACAGTGTTGTCTTATGGACCCGTATTTCGGCCGAGAGTGAAGCCGATATTGAAGTGTCTTGGGAAATATTCACGGACGCCGAACTCGAAACCCAAGCCGCATCGGGCCGAACTACAACGGGCAAAGCGCGCGATTATTGCGTGAAGATTATTGCTGAAAACTTGTCCCCAGGACAAACCTATTACTACAGATTTCGCGCTGGCGATTCCGTTTCGCCCATCGGCAGAACCCGCACATTGCCGGACGGCGAGACACCGGAGATTCGTTTTGCCGTTGTCTCCTGCGCCAATTGGCAGCACGGATATTTCAACACCTATGATGCCATCGCCAAACGCGCCGAAACCCAGCCTTATGATGCCATGATACATCTTGGTGATTATTATTATGAATATGGCGCGTTCGAGACGCCGCGCATAGCGGACCGCGTTCATGAACCCGCGCATGAAATTGTAAGTTTGGAAGACTACCGCCAAAGACACGCGCAATACCGGTCAGATAGCGCGCTTCAATCGGCGACCGCGGCCATGCCTTTAATTGCGGTTTGGGACGATCACGAAACCTCAAATGATAGCTGGAAATCTGGGGCTCAGAATCATCAAGCCGAAACGGAAGGCACTTGGGACGATCGCCGCCAATCCGCTTTAAGGGCTTACTACGAGTGGATGCCGGTGCGGGATCCAAAACCCGGCCGCGTGCGCGCAGACATATATCGCAATTTTCGGTTTGGTGACCTCGTCAATTTAACCTGTGTAGAAACACGCCTAACAGCTCGCGCCGAACCGATCATTATCGAATCTTACTTTGATGATATCATCCAAGAGGGCGGCGCTGATAAATTCCGCGAGGACGTCCTCTATGACGAAGGACGGGAAATGTTCGGTGCAGATCAACAAGATTTCATCATTAATGCCCTCAGCCAATCAAAGACGGATGGCGTCCCGTGGCGGCTGCTCGCCAATCAGGTCATTATGGGCCGCTTGCTCACGCCGGATTTCACGCCCTATATCAGTGAAGACGCCCTCGAGAAAATCGAAGTGGTCTGGCCTGAGGTTCGCGAATTCCTGACCTTGAGCAAATATAACATGCCCGTATATCCCGATAGTTGGGACGGGTATCCGGTCGCGCGGGAGGCCTTTTATGCTGCGCTGGAAACCGCCGGGATTAATGACATGCTCGTGGTTACGGGGGACGCGCATGAATTTTGGCTTAATGATTTGACCTCGGAGGCCGGCACCAAGGTCGGTATGGAAGTTGTGACCAGTTCCGTATCCTCTGAAACACTGACGGCCTATTTGGGGGACGGCACGGCCGACCATAATCTCTTGCTGACCAAGGAAAATCCGGACGCCAGATATTATAACGCCCTGCGCTGCGGGTTCATTGATTTGACGCTTAATCCGAAACAGGCTGTCATCCGCATGATGAGTGTCGATACAGTTTTATCTCGCGACTATGTGCTAAGCAAAAGCGCGCAATTCACTGTTCGAAAATCGGGCGACACCATAAAAGCCTCATCCCCGAAAGGCCTGTCACTTACGCAACGCGCGCTATTCCACGGTCTGGGATAAGTCACAAAATCACGGGAGGTTAGGCAGGCCGGGCGATCCCGATAAATGCGGGTTTTCCGCGACAAAGTCTGCCTTTATGTCTTCAGAACCTTTTCGCGACCCATCATGTGACCAGCCCGGCGGCGCAAACAAATATTTCAGCCTTTGACTGACCTTTAACTTAGGCTGCGAGACATCTTTTATTGCGCCCCACATTTCGATAAATGCAATTTTGATTGGATTATAAGTTCCAATATTATTGACGAGACCATATTTAATTTCCGTCTTTGCGTCCTCCGGAACAAATGTTCCAAATAATTTGTCCCAGACGATCAATATACCGGCGTAGTTACAATCCAGATATTGCGGATTTGTCCCATGATGCACGCGGTGATGGGACGGCGTGTTGAACACCGCCTCAAACCATCGCGGCATTTTATCAATTGCCTCGGTGTGGATCCAATATTGATAAAGCAAATTCAACGCGCCCACAAAACCAAGCAGAAGCGGATGTACGCCCAGAAAAACAAGCGGCGTAGACAGCAGAACAAAACCCGTGAAATGATTATTCCAAGGTTGCCGCAGCGCCGTCGATAAATTGTAAAACTGACTGCTGTGATGGACAACATGCGCCGTCCACAGCCAGCGCACACGGTGCGCCGCGCGGTGCTTCCAGTAGTAGAGAAAGTCCTGAGATATGAGCGCCAAAATTATAATTGGGAGACTAACTCCCCAATCAATAAGCCTGAATTGCCACGCCCACATTAATACGGCGAGACTGACAAACCCCATTGCGAGATCAGAGACAAGATTCCCCAAACCCATCAACATTGATGTCAGGGCATCTTTCGTTTCATAACGCCCCGCCAATTTTCCGCTTCTCACGAGGACCCATTCGATGAGAACGGACAAAACGAAAAACGGAGCGGCCCAGGCCAAAATCATCGGAAATGTCGAACTATCAATTGGCATAATTAAAGATTGCCCTGCAGTGCCAAACTGTCAATGCGGCAAATATATTGCTGACAGATTTTTATCATGCCTATCAATCGTTAAATCTTAATCAGGCGGGCAAGTTGTAGGCGGGTCCAAAACCTCGACTCGCATATCCCGAACATCCATATTCAGAAGCTCAGCCGTTTCTCCGGGCCATATTGAGAAGTGATCCAAGCCTTGAACGTCCGATAAAGCACCGGGCGTATATTCCATAACATAGTCTTCCCAATCGGGCGTAAGTGCCCGGCGATTCCAGTCACTATCTCCCGAACCGGCTGTAAAATACCCCATATCGAAAGCCTCCAAACCTTTAACCGCCGAAGATCGCGCGGTAATCGTCAGGCGCAGACGCCGCGTCGCGAAAGCCCGTTCATAATTCGGCCCCAGCGGCGCGAAAATGCCGGGCTTTGGATTGATCGAGGCCCGTGCCACCGTGCTTGTCAGGCGCGCATAGTCAGGCTCTTTTCCCGAAGCCGACACGAACACCGCTTGCGTGCCGGGCTGCGCCGCCAGCCGCGTGAGATCCTCGCCCGTCATTAGATAACCTTTGCACCAAATCTCTCTGTCCGTGACGTCAGTGGTCACGCCAAAGGACAAAGCGAAAGCAACCATCCCTATCGCGAGCAGGGCTGCGAGCGGATAAAAAAAGCGGTCTTTCAACATCGGTCAGTCAACATATTAGCGAAATTGGACTCATTTTGAATTCACGAAAGGTTCAGACGAATTGTAACATAGGAAAGTGCAAAATAGCCATAGACTTTACTGTGGCGACTTATTTCTTGCCTATTTTTAGGGAGTGCCCCATGTCTAAATCGACCCCTTCCACCTTAAGCTTTATCGCTGCGCTTTGCCTGTCAACTGCCGCATTTGCCGCCCCGCCGGAAACACCGGATAATTCTGAAGTTTTGGCCGAAAAACTCGAAGACAAACTTCTCGACCACCAAGGTGATATCGCGCGCTCCACGGCGAGTTTGAAACGCAAAATGGACAAGACCAAGGCGGCAACAGGTGACGATATCTCTGAAAATCTAGACGTCATGGCTGACGTGATGGAAGACATCTTTGCCGAGGACGGCCTCTTTCGGGATCTGACGGCTTTATTCGTCGACATTGCGGAAGACATTGAGATTGACACAGAAGGCGGCAATACGGTGCTGAGCTTTGACGGCACCGAAGTTGGAAAAATTCAGCATGATAAGAGCCGTGACAGTGAAGACACACTTTCCATTTCCGGTCTTGGGAAAAGCCTGAAACTGGACCGCCAAACGATTGTTGAAGACGGCAAATCGAAAACCCGTATCGTCATTGAAATGGACGGCGGGGATGAGGTCGACATCACATTACCTGATTTCGATTAAGCGCCTGATCCAACTTAGTCCAAGCTGAGCTAAACCAAGAACAACACAGCCCGCTCATCAGCCCGCTCTCGTAGCGCGCTGCCGAGCATGTCATTTAATTCGCCGGTAAAGCGGTCCGCCGCCGCCTCTGTCCACGCCGATTGTACAGCTGTGATGAGGTCGGGGCGCTGCTTATCCACGGCGGATCGGATACGCCCATCGGTCAGAACTTGCCGTGCAATAACCGGGAATTTCGCCCCGCGCATTTTTCCGGTCAGCGCTTTCTTACCATAGAAATACGTGCCGCCGGCCAGCGCGCCGCCAAGCACCAATCCAATTGGATTCAGGAATAATGGCGCGAAGAGATTGGCATGGGCCAGCAATGACCCAATCAATATCGCGGAGAGTGTCGTCCCGACGAGGGCCGTGTCCGACTCCATCGACCCCATATGCGGCATGGCGAGTGACAGCCCTTCCAAATGGCGCGCGACTTGCTGCGAATCCGTGAGTGACAGCACCATAGCGGGCAGCCCGTGATCCCGGCACAGCGGATCGGTGACAGTTTCAATATCGCGCTGCAAACCCGCGAACCAAACATCAATCACGGGGCGAAGCGACGCCTGCGCCGCGTCTGACGCCAGCCAATCAGCCACACGCTGATTAAGGGCCTCTTCAACATCATCCAAACTCTCAATTTCGCCGGATCGCCATTCGCGAAAGGCCGGTAAGATACAGCTATCGGTTATGGCATCGACCAGCACGGGGGCCAAAACTTGCCCTAAATCCGTTGACGCTTTCTCCGCTTTGACGGCGATATCGCCGCCGTCCCGTGTATGGCGGTCAACTTCGGATTTGAAACTGGCATGGAGATATTCAAACCGTCCGAGCCAGGCGAGGCCCCGTGCAATCGCAAATTCAGGCTCCGCGCCGCGTACAATCCGGGCGTCGGGGAAAGCGGCTTTTGTCGCAGGCAGCACCAATGGCAGGCGCGACGCGCCGCCTGTCAGCAAGACGGTATCGGGCGACTTACCTGTTTTTGGGCCCCCAAGATTTTCTATCGTCTCTTTCAACGCATAGTCAAAAGCCGTGCGCCAGCTATAGCCATGCAGCGCCTCCAGTTTTTTATCCAAAATCATGTCGGCATCCGCTTTATCAAGGCGAATATCAAAGACAACGCCGCGGCCGATAGGCAGACGTTTGAGCAGCTCGACCGGCACATCTTCGCCGGTGAAATAGGCTTCTTTCGCTTCGCGGCACCAATATTCCATGATGGGGCGATAATGCGGATAGGCCGCGATAAGCTCTTCAATTTTCGCGCGATCTTTTTGGCGCGCGAGATTTATCTCAAAAATTTCAGTGTCCAGCAGGCCGGACCCTAAAATATTATGCCCCACATCCTGCGCGTCCAAATCGCGGCAATAGGTAAAATCCGTCGTAGAAGAGCCGATATCGACAATCAGCACAGAGGCGCGGGCGTCCTCAACCGAGAGATAGCCTTGCTCCAAAGCCGTCATTAAGGCGGCGCGCGATTCCGGCACAATGCGAACGGTCTTGAGGCCTGATGTATGGAAAACATCCCGGTAAGCCTCCCGGTCATCTACGCTCCAGCCGCTGGGGCAGCCGACGATAAACTGGCTGTCTTTGGGCCCTAAAATCGTGCCTTCCTCCGTGAGTCCATTGACCAGTGTTTCGGTAAACATAAAGGTCGGCACGCGCACGGATTCCAAATCAAGTTCGCGCGATTTAAACTTCACGGCGACATCGGCTTTGGGCCCTAGCGCTGCGAGGTTCAGCGCCTCTGCGCCAATCTTTACGCCGGATTTATCCGTGGCGACGGCGGTGACAAAACTGCGCCGTCCGCGCCATTCCAAAATTTCCGGCTCGCGTACCGTGGAGCCAAAGGCGCGGCCCAAAGCCGTCTCGCCGTGGCCGAGGTCAAAGCCGATAAATTCAAGCTGGGCTTTATTTTTTTTGGGAGATGTCTTCTTAGAGCTCATGATCGCACCCAAATTGTCCCGCGGCGCAAGACGCTGCCATCTTCGCGCACCAAGGCCGGCGCGGCCATTTCAATTTTCGCGCCCGCGCCAATGCCCGGCAGTTCATCAAAATAATCCGCTGTTTTTTTCGAATAGTCCACAATACTGACCCCGCCGGAGTGCAGCAGGCTCGGCAGTTCTTTGCGGATCAGCTCCATCGCGAAATCAGAATCCTCCGCGCTGCCCGCTTCGAGCAGATTTTGCAGCATCGCTGCCAAGCGCGGCGTGTCCGACCAATGGGTCGTCGCCTGCGGCTCGGCAAGCCGCATGAGAATATGATCCGCCGTTTTCAGCGCATCTTCAATTTGGCCAATGAGCCCCGCTGCATCCAGCGACAAGCGCGCCTCGGCTTTAAATTGCCGCCCGCTTTGATCTTCCAGCGCCTTTGGCGCGTTTCGGCGCGGCAATAATGCCATGACTTGTTTCCAGCGTTTTGGCTCCAGCGTATGCAGTCCGGCCAGAACGGCGGCGCTGAGTATCACCAATCCCGCGCCTTGGACGAGGCCGACCAGACCGAGCACGCCCGCCGCGCCGTAAAATAGGCTCGGCTTGGCCAGCAGAGCGGAAATCCCTGCAGGCGGCGTGCCCGTTTCGACATAGGTCACATCCGCTGTCACCGCGCGGTCCAGCACGCCAGCGCCGGATTTAATCACTTCGACCAACCAGAGGCCCGCTTTCTGCAGGCCGGGGTCTTCGGTGCTGCGCGCAAAAGCGGCGCCCGTGCGGTCCAATGCGCTGCGAATGAGGCTGACGGTTTGGGCGGAGGACAACGCGTCATCCCCGGACGCCGACAAGGCGCTCACCAGCGCGTCGCGTTCGCGCGCAAATGCGGGCAGAAGCGAGGGGGCAGACAGGTCCGTCGACGCGCGCGGGCCGGGTAATGTGGAGCCACTATTCATGACTGCGATGTTGGGGGTCCGCGCGGCTTAGTCAACCCATAGTCATGCCCCGCATGAAGCTGTTCATTTAAGGGTCAGCCATGCGCCGACGCTCGCAGCCACCACCTATTCTTTTGGAGTGACTGCCGAAATCAAAAACGTTGGGCATTTTGGACAGCCCGCGTGTTGATCCCCGCGATGGAGACCAGATGAGTTAGTTGTTTTACGCAGTTACCAAAGCGGATTGGGCGATAAGCCCATTCCGCCCCCGCAATTCGCTTGCGCGAAATGCTAGGCACGCGGCAGCAGTTTTTGATACATCGGGCGGGGGTCCCGCAGTCAGCCCTTCCGGTCAGACCTGCCCTTATTATCAGACAAGCCCCGGTTTAAGAGCAGGCGGTCGCCTCTCGATGTAAAAGGTCCGGCACAGTCTCAAGTGTCACCTCAAGATGCTCAACCCCACCGTCCTCACAACAGCAGATGACGTCTACCTGTCCCGATGTGAGGAACGAGTTTAAATATGCGGCCAAAACTGAATTCGAGGATTATGTTTTTCGGGTTTTTTATAAGCGGTTGAAATGGTGCGGATTTTTCAATTCGGAGGTCGCCCAAACATGAGGAAAGAAATATTAAAACCCTATTTACGCCGTCATTGCCGCCCTTGTGGCGGCAATCCATCACTAAATCTGGACATCGCATGGATTACCGGAACAAGTCCGGTAATGACGGAATAGAAAGCACCCTTTCCGAACCACGCGAATTCCTGTTAAATACCCCTATGCGAAACTTTCTCTTCCCCCTTTGCCTTCTCCTCGCCGCGACGTCGGCCTGTTCGCCCAAAAGCGCGGTCCAAAATACGGCCCTAAACCCAGAAGAGCCTAAAACTGAGAGCGCCTTCTCGCCGGGGCCCGTCATCTCGGAATATGGCCCCGCCGCCGTCATCGACGCTGATTTCAAAATCCCGGACGGCACAAAATTCAAAGTCTCGTTTGACACGACCGCCGTAGCAGAGCCGGGCGAGATCAATCGCAGCCTGACCACCGCCGCTCGCTTTTTAAATATGCACGCCAAGGCGGGCGTGGCGGAGCAGGATATGAAGCTCGCCGTCGTCTTTCACAGCAAAGCCATATTCGATCTGACAACCCCAGAGCGTTACGGCAAAAAATATGAAGGCGCTGACAATGCCAATGCGGCGATTATCAAAGCGCTGCTGGATAAGAACGTCCGCATCATCGTCTGCGGCCAAAGCGCCGCCTATTACGATGTGAAAAACAAAGACCTACTCCCCGGCATAGAAATGGCCCTATCCGCCATGACCGCCCACGCGGTGCTGCAGCAAGAGGGATATACGTTGAATGGGTTTTAGGCGAGCGAAATAGTTTTCAAGTAGTTGTGAGTTGAATCAATTAACTTATACTCCCATTTATGAATCAAGCCCGTGATATAGACCTAATAAATGAACTGATCGCTTTGCCCGCTGAAGCGAACTGGGTTGAATTCAAACATAATAATTCTAACAAAGACATGATTGGAAAAACATGTTCTGCTCTATCCAACGCAGCCCGTATCGAGGACAAACATTTTGCTTATATTATATGGGGCATTGAAGATCAGTCTAAAGATATAATCGGGACGACATTTGAACCGTCTAGCAAATTGGTTGGCAATCAAGGATTTGAACTATGGCTTGCCAAAAAACTTAAACCTAGCGCAATGTTTCAGTTTCGTGTTGTGGACCACCCGCAGGGACGTGTCGTGCTTATGGAAATCCCAGCCGCCACCTCTGCGCCCATTCAATTTGATGGCACGGCTTATATTCGCATTGGTAGCACCACACCTAAGCTGGCTGATCATACGCAGAGATATGAGGCACTCATAAACGCCCTACGTCCCTTTGCGTGGGAACATGGTATGGCTATGTCATATGTGACTGGTGATGAGGTCTTAGACTTACTTGATTACGCAGCCTATTTTCGACTGCTTAACATGCCGCTTCCTGATAAATCGGCAATATTTGAGTATTTAGAAACAGACCAACTGATTGTCAAAGATGTGGGAGGAAAGTGGAACATTACAAACCTTGGTGCAATTCTCATTGCGAATGATATTCGAAAATTTTCACCGTCGCTTGCACGTAAGGCGGTTAGGTTTGTTGCTTATAATGGAAATAATCGCGTCGCCGACGTTACCCACCGACAAGACGGTAGTAAGGGCTATGCTAATGGATTTGAAGGATTGATCAGTTTCGTCAACGGGCTTATCCCTAAAAATGAAATTATCGAACAGGCTTTACGCCGCGATAATCCAATGTTCCCGCCACTCGCTGTCAGAGAATTGATTGCTAATGCGCTCATCCATCAAGATATGACCATCAGTGGCACTGGTCCACAAATTGAGCTATTCAAAGATCGAATCGAGTTTACCAATCCAGGAACACCTCTTGTTCCGACTGACCGCATGATTGACCTGCCACCTCGCTCCCGCAACGAAGCTCTGGCCGCCATTATGCGGCGCATGGGTATTTGCGAAGAACAAGGAAGCGGTCTCGATAAAGTTATCGCCTCTGTTGAAGTGTATCAGCTTCCACCACCGCTTTTCAAAGCCAATGATGCCTCAATGCAAATCATCCTTTACGGACCTCGCACGTTTGCGAACATGTCGCCAAACGAGCGTGTTAGGGCTTGTTACCAGCACTCTATCTTAAAGCTCATCACCGACACGCCTATGACCAACACCAGCCTTAGAGAACGTTTTGGTATTGAAACGCAAAATGCTTCTCAAGCTTCCATCGTTTTACGCAAGTCACTTGATGAAGGCCTAATTAAGCATGCTGACCCCGATCATCCACGTTCAGGGTATGTTCCACATTGGTCCTAAACATTTGATCGAGTTTTGATCGCACGAGGTATTTTGGACTAAGAAAATCTCTTAAAATCAATTATTTCAGTGACTTAAACATTATAAAACATTTGATAGACTCTTGATTATCTACCCTAAAACCCTCGCACAGCTGGTCCAACTGCCACATCCGCCACCTGCCCCGCTTGCGGCCAGGCACAGTAATCTGCGGCGTAGTATGCGGCGGGGCGGTGGTTGCCTGATAGGCCGGGGCCGCCGAAGGGGAGCGTCGAGGCGGCGCCTGTTGTGGGTTTATTCCAATTCACGATGCCTGCACGAAG
>ENA-ORXR01001553-ORXR01001553.1-marine-metagenome-genome-assembly--contig:-NODE-1553-length-24163-cov-12.580794_pt1 | contig 24163 bp, 41 predicted proteins | sample MGYA00237866_ERZ511479 | MGnify/ENA metagenome assembly ERZ511479 | reverse complement strand
ACCCTGGGACTTATCCCAAGATTTCTCAATTTTCTCGGATAGAATTCCGGTGGGATTTTATCCCTGGTCGAGATCATATCTCGGTCCGGCTTAGGCTCGGATTGCAGAATCTTCCACAAGCTTCCCGTTCCCCCCAGAGGGCCCGGATTCGGGAAGACGTGTGTCTCCCTTGCGTGTGTCAGAGCCCCCCCCCAGGGGGCCCGATCGGGTGTTCCCCGCCTCACGCCCCTCTAGAGCGGTCGTTTCGTGTGTCGCCCCGGGGCTCCCTGCACACCCCCCCAAGGGGGTTGTCCCACGCTACCCCCCTAGGGGAGTGTTGCGTGACTGTTCACGATCCGTCCCCGGCTCATGCCGGGGGGTCGTGTCACCCCTGACAGGGGGTTTCCCCCACAAACAGGTCCAATATGTCCCTGTTCAACACGCGCCGAAGCGTGATAAATTCATCTGCCTTTTGTTCAAAGTGCTTCGTCTTCAAGAGAGTCCCGACCGTGGTTGTGTTGATTGCACAGATTTTGCAAATGATGTTGTCCGGAGAGGAAGGTAGGTCGTACGGCTCAGGGGCCGGTTCAAGAAAAATACAGACCATAGGGTCATCGCTCCCAAGACAATTCCCGACGTAATTCAACATGATGACAAACACAAGACGGCACGACGGAAGAAAGGAAGTCGCCTCGCTCTCCATCCACCCTCTTCAACGCATCTGGTTGGCAACGATGACATCTACGCGACAGATAGCGCGCGGAACGCTTCCCAATACTGCTCAGATACGAGCACGAAAGGGAGCCGGCGTCGAGCGCCTTGACCGAGTCCGTCAGAGTTGCACCCCGACCGCACGACAGCAGGATCTCGCAACTTCCTGTCGACAAGCCGTCAAAACAAGCGCTGCAATGCGTCTTGTAGATACGATACAGCACCACCTGCCCACATGCGTACCAAACACAGACCGAAAACAAACCGGGACATCGCAAACTTCCGCCCCCAGAGCGCATGGCATCCTCCTAGACGTGCGCTGCCACTCTCCCTATCAACTCTGAAGGAGAGCCAGAGGCTTTCCGGATCAGGGCATGTGGCAGACTTCCAACCTTGTGGGTCATGGTCCTTAAACAGAACCTCCCTGGACGTTCCCGCCCCGTTCTTCGTTCTATACAGGCAGAAGCCCCAGTTCAAACTCTAGCGGCCGGTGACTGGCCAACTCCTATGGGACTGCCGTCGCTTCACTGGTGACACACCCAAAGGAGAACCACTGTCGGATGCAGAATCGATACACGTGTGAGCAGATCGAGCCTTCCTTCGTACACAACCACGAGCGTGGAAGACTAGTCGTACCTGCCAATCTCGTTCCCCCCCGACCGGTGCCGATCCGGTCGGTGGGCACGCGCACAAACGTCGTCAAAAGCGTCTCGCTCGCAGCACGGGAACTCGCGATTGTGAGAGTGCGGCGGGAAGATAGAAAAACAATGGCAGAGCATCCGACTGACTCCAGTTCTACAATGTCGCACCAGTTCTTGGCACATCTGGGTGGTGTGGGAAATCCACAGTGTTTACATCTGATATCGGGCTCCTCCGGATGCTCCGGAATCTCCTATGGCGCAGATCACGCGGATTTGTAAAACACGCACAAAAGCCCAGTGCGGTCGGAGTCACACCACCCGACTGCCCTGCTCATCAGCTCTTTAAGCCTGCGTCTCAAAGGGAGCACTCACGGACGAGAAAGGTGCTGTTCCTGGGAGACGAGCAGAAACAGATACAGGACCTGATCTGTGTAATTCTGCGTTTACAGAGCACTTTGAGTGATTTCCGAGCTGAGCGTTTTTCTCCCGACTACGTTCTCCGCGAAGATCAGGATGATGAGTAACCTCGACGCTCCCCGGAGCCCTTTAGTGGTTGTACGGGCCGATTTCTCGGCCAAGGTCAGCGAAGATGTGTGATAGGCACATCAGAGAGGCATTAGAGGTCTCGTTTTGAGGTCATGTAGTACGGAGCGGGTTCTTTAGGGTTCTTGAACGCCCCCTCCACCCCCCGCCCTTCCAGGCATCGCAACACTACTCTGTTACAGTTTCCTGCGTACCAGCACGGCCTAACTCATCACTTTATCATCCAGATTATGGTCCCCTCACGCCCCTATCCCATCCCCCACCTTCCCATCCGCCCGCCTTCCTCCCCCAAACTTCCTCCCTCCGTCCCCACAACTACCCTTTACCTGCAGCCATACGCCACCGCTCCTTCCGCTCCCTCCCCCCTGCTCTATTTTCTACCAGCTCCCGAACGGTTGTTTTTAGCAGACCTCTGTATCTCCCCATGCGAGAGATTCTGAAACCACTCATGCGCCCCTCCTTTGCGAAGCGTCGTGAGCTGCAATCGCTCCATTATCTGCCCACAAGCACCTTCGTGTGGTGGAAGGCCACACCCAGATGGCCACTCGGGGCTCCCGAATGGTCATACTCTCCAACAATCAATACAACTTTCTGACTGCAGTGTGCGATTCCGAACCGTTCTCAGATGAGAGCTAATTGCGTGAAGAACTGGTACGGACATTTTCTTGGTTGAAGTTTCCAGCAAGAAAATGGAAGCGCCCCAGCAGAAAATGAAACTACCACCAACCCCGCGAGACTCTCTTGCGGCAGGAGATATTTTTTCTCCGGTTGACATACGATTGAGCCTTCATCACACGCCACTGGCGAAGAAATGGGGTCAGACGGAATAGAGAAGTGCACTCAGAACCAACGATCGTCGGCCCCATCCTTAGGGGGGATCAATGCTGTCAGTACACGTGCGTCGAGGGAAAACGCCCCACCACTATCTGTCTAGCCCCAGGGTTTCCCAACTGGTCCATCAGAAGGTTTTTCCTCATTCCCTTCGAAGAAAGAACACGTTGGCCGCCTCGGGAGAGTCTCACGAGGAAGAAAGTGTGCGTCGCCGCTTTTGAAGTGCAATTGGTGATTTGCTGCAGAATCCACCCAAGAAAAGGCCTGTACTACTTCCTTGATCTGAAAATCCCATCTGGATGATCCTGGAACGCATATTCTGAAATCACGAATTTACAATGGAACGGAGTATCTGACTAATTTGCGTGCGCAGATCTCCGTCTTGTCCGAGGACCCCCCAGAAGGTCCCCGACTCTGGATGTAAGACAGACGCTTCACACGTGACCACGACACAGGATGAGTTGTGCCGCTCCCAATCACGTGCGGACACCGGTCATCTGGCACGTGCCGTTCCTTTCTCCATCCGCAGAGTGCCCCCGCGCTCATCCATAACGGACATCCGCCACTGGAAGAGGGTCTCGGTCACATTCCGCACAAGCCGGGGGGACCACACGCGATAGTCGCGGTACAGAAGCGTGAGAGGTTAGAATCAGTGGGCAACCACGTCCGGGCGCCCGCTCCTCGCCCGTCCCTCTTCCAATGTGCCAACGCGGTATCTCTACAGCTCGGGGTGTCGCGATAGAAGACCCCTCACCCAGCTGCGGCCAGGCTGCAGCGTGTCCCCAGACAGCTGCCGAGCCGCCACCTGCCGTTGCACCGACAGGTCAGCGAGATAATCAGCGCATACCCGGCACACGGCCTCTTGGGATATCCCCGGTCCGATGGTCGCGTTCGTAATGATAAAACTGGCTTCCGAAGCCTCCTCAGCAGCAGTGAAGAAGGGCGCAGGCCCACGTCTCTTGGCAACCCCCCCGGTGACGATAGAGTACCGGGCGCGGTCGCAGGACTTGCTGAAGCGAGCAGGAATTGACTTGACCATCATCCGTCTTCCTGGACAGTCTGCTTCGCAGCCTTCATTGCCTGCTTGAGTGGTGCTGACAGCCTCCAGCCTGGCAGGCGTACCGGAAGCGGCTTTTACGGGCATCACAGCACGGCTCCAAGCCAGAGACAAGGAGGTGAGGGGGGGGGAGGGAAAAGGGCGAGGCTGTTGGTGCGTACCGATGAGACGGGTGCGCATCCAATATCGTCCCGCAGAGACGTGGAAGTGACGCTTTACAAAGAAGGGGGAAGGGCCCTTGCACAGTGTGGACAGTGGGCGTGACAGCAGCGGACCTGGTGGGCTCATCACACGCCTACGTAAGGTGGCTCTTCTGGGTCGGTGCTTGACAGCGACGCGCTGAAGACTGCAAGCGACCCCCTGAAACATCTTGAGCAACGTGTATAAATATGAGTGCTCGAACGCTATTTGCGCCGCGACCCATATGCGACCCCGCCGCTGCAGCGCTTTTGAGGGGGGTGAGTCACAGCCGTGGATGTTGAAAAAATCGCTCGTCTCTTGTCACCGGCGGCAGCTTGCAACCGCGCCGTGCTGGAGCAGGGCTACCCAGGTCGTGTATCATCCCTGCAGCCGTCTTAATTCAGCGGATGTTCGCGAAAGGGGGGCTTCTAACGGACTCCAGCTTTGCGTCTGGTGCATACGACTGAGCGTACGAGTTTGGAGCTGGGATGTATGTGCTCGTACGCCCACTGGTATCGCCTGCATTCTCCGCAATTGCCGTCCTCTGGACGTGCATGGGTGACCTTTCCAGGACTCTAGGTTCCGTTTCTGATCTTGGCATCCCTCATTATTGCCACGCGTGCCATCTTCACCACAGGGCCACCGAAGGGGTCATTGCATCCACGCTTGATGGCCCGGCTTGGGCCAATAGGTGCGACGTCTGCGGCCGCGTGTTTCTCAAGAATGCGGTTGGCATGACCGCATGGCGGGAAGAGGCTATACGGAGGCGACCTGAAATACAGCGCCACAGCATAGTGCACCTCCCTGTCTCCAGGTACAGGCGAGAAGACTGTGGCGCATTCTCTTCCCGCAGAAGAGGCGGAGCAAAGCGCGCAGCTGAAAAGCCCGCCAACTCCGTCCTCCCCCCTGCCTCAGTCTTCCCTCCTACCCAGCGCGCGCATCGGCCACAGCCTCCTATGACCCCCCCACCTTCCACCCCGCCCCAGTTTCCATCCGAAGCCGTCTTCCCCCGCGTTTCATCTGGACGGGTGAGAGGGCGTGGGGCGCCCACGATGGCTTGCGTGCGGGAGCTTCCCGACATGGTGTGTGGGCGCACGGTGCCTGGCTGTGGGGCGCGATGCAGTTGGAAAAGGGGGGCTGGTCAGTGCCGATTTCTCCTAGATCGAGGTCCTTGCCAGGAAAGCCCCCCCCCCTCTCAAGGCACCGCTGGGGCGGCTGGCTCGTTCCCTCTTGAGATTCCGAAAGAAAGAGGGGTGCTTTCCGCGGAACGGGAAAAGAACTAGACAGCTTTTGATCCGACCAATACTGGATCGCATTTGAATCGAGAACCCAATAGGACGCTAGAACTGCGGTCGCGATCCAAAAGAGCCGGAACATTGAGTCGTGACTGAAGGACAATTCCATTCATATAGGCGTATAAAGAATGCGTTTTCCCTGCTGTTCCAGACACTTTTTGACTATGAAAATCTACAGAACTGGTCTCTGTGGCATGGGTACTCGAAAAATGAAAAAGGCGCTCAAATAATTGTGTAGAGCTGTGTTGTACCTCGGTGTTTCTCTGTCCCTCGAGAATCTCCTCGTTTTCTCTGTCTCTGTCGATCCGGAACGGATCCTGACCCACTGCTGAAAAAAGGCACCTAATTACTGTACTTGGACGAGGGGTGCAACTTGAGTCGCTGTCCAGATCGTGTGCCTGGACCCCATCCGTCTCGAGATGGCCATGAGTCCATTCTCACTATCGGGCGTGTAGCCCCCCCCCCCACCAAATCTCCGATTGATCCGATCTGGCATCTCACAGACCTGCGCTGTGTCTCGGTCGGCTATGAGTATCACCAGCCCTCCACCACAACGGCCCATGTGCTCCAGCGGCCATGAATACTTTCCATAGATCCCCACTGTACCTATGACACGCATTTTGCGGCCAGGTGACGTCGCGATACTGCCAGCCGCGTCAGCAGCGCTCACTACAATGCAAGAAATGCCGTTTAGTACAGCGGTGAGATACCAAAAAAGGCACTGTCTCACCAGCCTATGGTTATAGCTGGCTGAAAGTATGTCATAGAACTTTTGATGGAGAAGGCTGCAGTATGCGTCCATGGCGAGAAGAAAGGCTGCATCCACTGCTGAGTTCTGGGGACGCCATCATAGATCGCGCCCATGCGCCCTAGTGCGTTGAATCGACCCTAGGAGTGATCATCGGGCGAAGTGGGTGGAGAGCGCCAGAGCCTCTCCAGATGGGCCATCTGAGGCCGTCGTTAAACAATATTTATTCACTAAAGCGCTCGCTTCTCTCCCCGCTGAAGGTGCCTTCGGCTTGCGCATGGCACCCTTTTAACCACGCGACGCACCTGTAGAATGCCCTTGAGTTGTCGCGTCCGTGGGTCTGCCACGCTCTTCCTGTTCTTTTTGTGGGTCTCCCTTTTTGAAGACCCGCAATGATGGCTCGAGCGAGCTTTCAGACGTTGTCAGAGACGATTTTCTTGCGTAGACACTGTTGATGTCCCAGACAATGCAAAATTGAGAGAAACCTGTGCAATTGGGAAATCCTTGTGCCAGACGGATACTCCTTGTGGAGAGGACCTCTTGTGCTCATGAACACGCCGCGTGCGCGGCACCAGCGCCCCCCTCACAGGGAAACGGAAACAGACAACTCGCCGGTGAGAAACAGCCAGCGGGCCAAGCCCTACGCCCTCGCAAAGAGAAGCGGGCGCACACAAGAGGCCCGTGAGAGACCACCCGCCGGCCGACGCACGCGCTTCGAAGCGACAAACGGAGGGCTTCAGCCATAATGTGAGGCCATTGAACACACAAATAGCAGTCACATGACCAACCTCAATCGTGCCGTGTGTCCAGTTGAGATGCTGCAACCAGCCACGGCTCCAGCCGGACAGCCCACTGGGGTTTAATCGTGCAGCTCCAAGATGTAAGCCTGCTGCAGGCCGTCTTAGTCCGACCGGTGTAAGTATGGCTCTAAGAGCCCGCCTCCCGCTCCCATTGACCACGCCTAATCAAGGCCCACTGTACATGCTCTTCTGGGTCTTGAATGCAGTTAAAACGCCCCAACGGGTTCTCGTGTCAAATGCGATACGCTATTGGTCCAACGAGAGGATGTCAATCTTTCCCACAACCCTGCAGAGCAGGGTCCTTGACATCACCAGAAACTCAACGTGTTACAAGGTAGCCGCCACTGCGATGCTTCAGGAACGGGGGGGGCTTCCGTTGCAGGGACCGCTACCGTGGAGGTCGGCACCGACCCTCCATCCCTTCCTCCGAGCGGCCCGTAGCATGGAGCTGCGCCGCTCGAGCACTGCGCAAAATTCAGATTGCCATCGTGCCGCCGGCTCTGTGGCAGTCCCCCACACTATCCTCAGAAAGATACATGGGCAACGACTGTTCACCGTTTAGCATGATTGCGCACACGACCCCCATACGATTAGCCACACCTCCATGCCCCCGGTCTGTTTGAGAAAGAAATATGTGCAAGCAACGCATTGAATAGCGTGCTGAACGCGGCCGCGACATTTCAGCGCCAAGTCCGCCTCTGTATTATGTGCAATAAATGAAGGAATCATCCGCAAGATGAACACAAAAACAGAGAGCAGGATGCTAGGTGTCCACACCATCAAATTCAGGCCAGGTCCCTTGCGGCTTTCACAGTCAATAGTCCCATGGTGACAAACGGCAAGCTACGTGGCCTCACAATCGGCAATCACATCAAGTGATACAGCCGTTATCCAAAACTCGGGCACTCCAACAGTTGCAAAATATTCCCAAATCGGCCTCTACGACCCAGCAGGCGCCGATTTGGAACACTTTTGGAACTGTTGCAGTGCGTAATATTTGGGAGAACGGCTGTAGTGGAATCTATCGTCGGGAAAGTGGGGCGCATACTACATGTGTCCTAAGACTCGTACTAGAGAAATTCTTGAGTACTACGCCCGATTTCGGTACTGACATCTGTTTGGAGGTCAAATGGATCTGAGGCCGAGCGGGGGGGGCCGAACGCACGTCATCTGGCAGGGAGGGGGTCCATCACGTGGGCTACAAGTCCCCGGTATTGTCCCCGGTGGGGTGCACGAGGCAAACCGGGCCATATTTGTGCGCTTGTAGCCCCTGCTGAAGCAGGCTACAAATGACGCGCACGCAAGGATTTTGGCTACGTCAATGTCGCTTCGGAGCGTGTCAGGGCCGTTCAAGACGGGTTGTCACCTATCAATCCAGGTCGGATGTCCTAGACTACCGGAGGCCACCAGCATTCAGCACGTAGCTTTTTCCAGAAGCGTTGTCACACATCATTCGAGAAAGGATGTCCCTGGACTGCCAGAAGCCACCAGCGTTGAGTATGTGAATGGCGCAGCTCAGGGGGTCTTACGTGAATGCTAGTGTTGCGTTCTAGTGCTCCAAGGAGATTATATGACTCAGTCCGGCCTGTTGACGGTCAGACACGGTCGCCCCTTGCCTCCGACTTTCCCTTGCCAACATCACAGAAAGACATAAGGCCCGACCACAGGAGTGGGGCGCCCGCCGGGGCGGCGCGCCCCGCGTTGTGTGTCGGCGTGACGCACCCCCCCCCCCCCCCCCCCCCCCCAGCTACGACGGCTTCATCCCCAACAGGGACCACCAATACGCGCACCGCTGCCCACCTGATGGCCGCCGTACCCATCACGTGCGATGTCGCCGACCTCAACGCCAGCGCCTTTGACCAACTGTAGGCTTTCGCGGCTTGCTCGACTCTTCTTTGTAACCTCGTTCTTCCTCTTTTTCGTATTCCTGCTGCTTTATTGGACGAAGTGGTTGTCATTATACCATGATCAAGTAGTGACTGGGTGCTTTTTGAATGCTTAGGCTTCCCTTCCTGATCTGGTTCTCCAACGCGGATTTTCCTGCGATTGTGCTATTCTTTTTTTGTGCTGGCTTTGGCCATTTCCCTCTCGTGCAGTTACGAGAAGGGGGCAGGCGGGGATTGCGCATCAGGCGGATGAGGCCGGGCGGGTGTGCGGCGGGAGATCCATGGCAGCCCGGGGAAGCGCCCCCAAGAGAGGAGTGGGGAGCCGGTGGGAGGGCGGGTGGGGGCATGGGGCGTGGGGAGCCCCAGAGAGCGCACAAGGGATCGGCGGGAGGAGGGTAAGGGCGCCCCCACGAACCATCCGAAAGCGCAATAATAAGCACCATTTTTCCTGCAACGCAATGGATCAGGGCAGTGTGACGTGGACGGCAGGTTTGTGGCCAGGAGAATGCTTCTAGGTACACTACGTGACGTTCTCTTGGCCAATGAGGCCTACGTTTCATGTCAACGACGCAGTTCTTGCCTGTTTTTCGTGAGTGCGGGGGTGCGCAAAGGGGTGCCGAGCCAAAAAATGCGAGTATCTTTTCTATAATGCATTGGACGTTTTGCAGTGTGAAGGGGGGTTGAATGTGGTCTAGTACACGCCTTTCAAATGGCCTCCAAAAGCCTTTACTAAGGAATATAAAGTTGTGGGTCCCGGCGCCAGTACAGAAAAATACCATGCGCCCCACTTTCCCAATGATTGCAGACACCCTCATTTCGGCCGATCCGAACAGGAACGCAAGAATTCAACGGTTTACATACATTTTCAACAACTCCGCACCAACCTCGCAATGAACCAGGGACGTTTCGCGGGAAGTCGGAGAGTAAATCAAAAGCGGTCGGCGATCCTACGACCGTCGTGCGCGCACGTCCCCGCCCCTCCCTTTCCCGGCCGTCACGACCGCCGGCGCCGCGGGCGCCAGGCGAATTATGGAAATCCCTCGTCCTTTCGCCTACATAATTTGCCTCACCGAGGTACGTAGCCGTGTCGTACAGTCTAAGGAGTGCGGTTTTGTTTTCGGGGGGCACGGGGCGGCGGTGGGGGGGGGGGGCGGGGGGGGCGGGGCCGTAGGGGGGGGGCTTGTTGGTGCTCAGGCAGGCGCCCACGACAGGAGAGGGATGATCCTTCAACGACCTTGACATGTTTTCAGGATGCGTTCGGACCAAATTGTGACAGAATAGAACCCGCTACTGCCGGCCGCCAGGAACTTCTTGAAAAGGTGGCTATCGGAGGGTAGCGTCTGGAACCCGCGACTTTCGGAGTACTAGTCTGGTACCTCGACCACTAAGCCGCGGGCCCAATCGGCCTACCAACTAAGCCAAATCCGGACATCTTACGTCCAGATTATTAGGTGATCGTACCCCGGTTATGCCTTTCGTGACAGTACAAACACTGTCACACAAATCTCCCGCAGCAGGGAAGCCGGGGCGCCCTCGCCCTGATCAAATCTCTGACAATGTGATTTTCAGTATTTTTGCGGTCGCACGAAGTGCATCGTACTCACGTCGTGGTGCATGAGGCTGCGGCCATTCTGCATGGATCGGGCTTGATTTGCACGACTGAGGCGGCGAGGAGCCGGCGTTAGATGCAGATTCGAGGCGGAACGCCCAAGAAACGACGACAAACAACGGGAAACGACGGGAAACGATGGAACTGCAGTGGGGGACCGAAAGACCGGGGTCGGGCCGCTGGACACGCCGACTGTCTGAGGAAGACTTGCTTTCAGTCTCTCATCTGTTGATTGGCTGCAAGGCAAGATCCTTGCACAGCAATATTGGCCATTGATTGGCTGTCTGTTGCTGCTCGGCGCGTTGTCGTCTTCGTCCTCGCGTCGCCCCTGCCCCCCCCTCGAAGTGATGCAACGGTTGGGCTTCTTGCTCACGGACCTTCCAAAGAGCGGGAAAGACCGCCCACATAGGGGGACGGAGAACACAGAGAAAAGAAAAAGACGGCGCGTCTGCCCATGTTTCTCCTGTAGCACAATTCAATGCAAGAACATGTGTGACTCTTCCCGCCTCCCTCCGCCCCAATGCCGCCGTCCACACCGCCCGTCAGAAGGCCATACTCAGAGACAGCCAGAATGCCCGAAGATCCCTAGCACATACACACTCGCAGGGGACACAAATGGGGGAGGAGCAGGGGCGCAGGGACAAGTCACGCATGGGGTATCTGATCCCACACCTCAGTCACGATCGTGATCGCATGCAAATGGGAGAGGGACAACGGTGTGACCCGCCAGGACATGTGTCGAATCAAACGTACTCGGGAGGAGCAACAGGTGACGAGGAAGACCCCGTATCAGACTATGGGGGCTACTACGGAGGGCACTAGGGGTATCGATGGGTGCGACGACGGTGGAAAAGGGCAGGAGGGGTCACAAGGGAAAATGCTGTCTTTGGAACTGAGGCTGCCCCTCTCGATCACCCTGAAGGAACTCATCTCGCTTGATTATATACTCTCCCTGGGGCACGTAAGGTGCCCCAGAACATGCATGCACTTGCCTCTTCCCCGTGCGGCACCATAAGGGCTGAAAACGAAGGGAGACGGGCGTGAGCCGCCAAATCGCGGCTCCAAATGGCTCATAATCGCAGGTAAAGAAACGTGGTGAAGCAGGTGGCTTTGGACACGAAGTGCGAGAACAGAGGGCACTTCCCATTGGACAGTGCGCCGGTCGACAGCCCCACAAGCAAGGCATAACGGACCCAGCCCTGCTGGCCCCGGATCGTAGTAGCGGATTGTAAGGGACGCTGACAATGATGTCGCGTCCCTACAGGCCTACGCAGCTGACACCAGCTCCCATTGGTGGATTTGAGCTTACGCCGAGTCATCCGGAGTCAGACGCCGCATCATGATGAGTCAGCGGGGCGCTGGATGGCCTTACGCCGGATCATATCGATCGGCGTGTCCGTAGCTTCCACTAAAAAGATGGAGGCCGTTGTAGCGGATGTTGGACGCATACAGCAAGTCACGAAGGAAGCGTGCCATGTGGAAACTGATGTTTTATCTCGATGAGATGTTGCACGAAGGTTTCCACGTGCAGTGAAAGGTCAGAGGTCTTACAACAACATTTACAACAGAAACACGGAGACAAACAGCAGGACATAATGATCTCGTCTCCCGCCATTCGTCGCGCATCCACGAGCCCCCCCCTCCCCCCCGCCCCGCCCCGACCCCCCGAAAAGTACAGAAATGAGGACTCCCTGAAGTGTGACTCATGGCCACATACCTCCATGAGTCCCCCGATGAGAGCCACAGCACGACGGGTGCCCGCGATCGGCAGGGCGACGGGGGCGGCAGCGATGATGACGGGAGAGGGTGCGGGGGGGGGTGCGGTGCAACGGTCGACGCGACGGGGGCCGCGTCGCGGACCCCCGGATCTTGTCCCACCTCCAGTTCCCATTTAACTCACCCGCCGACTTGCTGTGAAACATGCTTCGATAAATGTGAGATAAGTGTGAAGTTATCACAAAAAGTTTGAAAACACATGTGCGCCCGTGTTCCTGTTTGTATCGTCCACAATTGGGCAGACTGCAATACGTCTCACGAGCTCCAGGAGCAGCCATGTCGGGACGCTCCGCAAGGTGAGGGTTGCAGAGAAGCAGCATAGCAGGCGCGCCTGAACAGATCGCGCGCAATTGGTTTTCCATTGCGCAAGGCACTTTCGTGCTGATCCTCCATAAGGTGGTGCCGCACCTACCTCGAAGAGGTCGTGTGGTGCGACACAGAATTGGGTCGCGAAACAATTGAGTTTTGGCCACTCGTACTTTTGCACGCTCCAACTGCACTTTCGGACAGTGCCTGTAAACACGCCGAGTTCATACACTGTGGAGCGGCTCTCAGAGAAAATGTCGCCGTCCATTGGTGGAGGATCATAATTCTGGACATCGATTGGCTGGTATTGATGCTGCCAGTGTTTTGCGGAACACAATCGGTGGCGAAAACAACGTGGCCGTGCTGGCGTGCGCCTTTTTTCTTGATTTGGCCCATGCTCTACCCCTAGTCCGCGCGCCGCGCCCGCCCACCTGTCGCTTGCATCACGCGACTGCTTTCTGCTGTGTGCCGTAGCGGCCCGGCCCACGCGTGCTTCACCACGTCCGTCATAAGAAAAAACGAATCGCTGCCGTGCGGCAGCAGCCGGTTTCCCGTCATCCTTGAAAAACATATATCTTGTCTCCGTCCATCAGGTCCACCTCTGGTTGGTCCTCCTCATGTTCACAGCTGAGTCAGTATGGCGGCAGCGCAGCCGTGCACCGCCACTTGCCAGAAACAGCCGCTCTGGCCGCGCACGCGCAGGGTGGGTTGGCCGGCCGGATTTCAGCAGCCGACGGGAGACGAGCCATGCCAATCCAATCCTGGATCATCACGACAGCGTGGCAATGACCCCTCCCCCTCTCCATTGCATTGTTCAGGCAGGACGAAAATTGCATCGCAGTACATTGGGGATACAACTTCCTCTCGACCACCCAGCTTTCCGCACGCTGGAGAATGATTTTCGTAGACGGTGTGTAATGCAAGGAGCTCTAAGAGCCACCTTAACTGGGCGTGTAAAGGTGCGACCCAAAAGAACCACCTTGACTAAAGGTGTATCTCACCCTTTCAGACGGATAAAAAATTTATTGCTGAGGACTGAGTATTGCACCATCGGCCGCGTAACTTTCGCATGTTATAGGATAGTGGGTGGACGTTGCCTCCACAAAAAATGGCGCTATGAATCTCGAGTACCTGGGAGCTGGCTGTCGGTGAGAGTCGTTCGTGAAGCGTTGGATTCGATCGCTGCCCTCGGATCTCGTGGCGCAACGCAGAATTGACAGATATCGGCTGACACATTGAGTGTGCACTGGCCTGGCCGGCATTCTGAATCGGCTGGAAGCCTCCCTACTAGATTTGGGATCGAGGGCGAAAACACTTGCAAGAATCGGACCCCTGCTGGAGAGCAGCACTTCACTTTTTGTGTGACCCCCTGGCGCTTCAGAAGTGATTGTTTCTGGCAACCAACTGGATGTAAGGCTTTCTATGGTCAATTGCGACTCCTGTGACCGTCACGTGCATGATTTATTGCTGAAGCGCATACGGTACAGGATAGAGGGTTCCGGAAGTGCCCCTTTTGTTCATGCCTATGTTTCTTGCATGCGCTACGAGTCGTCCAGAGACACTTGGAAGATCGCATATAGCGATGCACTCCTGGAGCTCTTGAGTCACTCTTCCTTTTTTTGTGCTTCTTTTTCGAATACAGTGCGCCCTTGGCGGCTTTGTGCCAGCCTGAAGTAGCGTCGCCGCCATCCGTCTTATTGCGTGAGATGCACCTTTAGTGTACAACAGAAGTTCATCGGTCGATCGATGATTCCAGCCAGCAGAGGCCACTTTATTTCACATTCGAGGTCAATCAGCTGTCCGTCATGACGAGAGCTCACTGTACCCATACTGTACCTTTATATTGCAGTCTTCTCAATTCGGGCCGATCGCAGCAAGAGCAACCTGCAGTCCAAACAACTGCTGATTGGCCGACAGCTCGTATTCGGCCAAATGGATGGCTGCCGTGCATCTGTTCAGCACAGTTGTTCTCGTCGGGAGCGGCCAAAATTGGGGAGACTGCAATAGTGTGTTCTCGTTACAACAGAGATTCATGGTACAGGATACTCGCTGAGGCCCTTTCGCAGCACGTTTCGCACTTCCGCGGGGCCGGCAGAACCGGGGTGCATTATCTGCGAAAAAACATGCGGGCACCGGACAGACCGTTACTGTATTTATGAGGCACGTGAGCCAAGTATATTTCCAATGCGATTCAATTGATTATGAATACCGGCGGGCACCTTCGCTGTGGCCATCTTCACGGCAACTCGAGCCGCGATGTACCCTCCCGTTTGGCAGACTGCGGCTGCGGCGCACGTCACTATCGCGTCTGCGTCCATGTCTCGAGGGCGTGGAGTTTTAGCTTTTCCACCCCCTGTTGTAAACACCCTTCCTACTCTTGAGGACGTGCAGGCCCGCTACGGCGGTGGCTTTGCCCGCGCCATGCGCATGCCGGCGGACGCCGTGGTCGACTTGGTTGATATTTTGCGCACTCGTCTTCCACGTCGCGGGCTGTCTCCTTTGTGCCGCACAGCTCTTGCCTTGCGGTACTTATGTGGCGGTAGCTCGATTGACATCTGTGCAGTTTTTGGCGTGCACCCCGCCACTCTGTACCGGTCTTTGCGGAAGGTGATTGACGCGATCAATGCGACCCCTTCCCAGGACTTGGACTTCCAGCTGAGCTAATTGTAGCATATCTCCTAAGGACCCCAGCTCATGTCGAACTTCTTCATTGCCGTAATGAAAGTGCTGGGCACCGAAACAGTGCGCACCACGGCATACCACCCACAGACCAGTGGTCAAGTCGAAAGGTACAATAGTACCATGGCTACGCAACTCCGACATTGCATCACAGACGACCCGCGCCGTTGGGATAAATTACTCCCCGTACTGACCATGGCTTGTAATGGCCAGTCGCACAGGTCGACAGGCATTGCGCCATTCGAACTCGTTATCCCGAGACGAATCCCGAGTTTGTCGCTACGTTCGGCTCCCACTACCTGGCCGTTCAGCGGAAGTTGCTGACCGGCAACCCGAGCGACAAGGACTTTATCAGCGCCGCTGTGGCGCGCTTCTGTGGGCCCAATGTTTACGATGCCATGCGGAAGTACCGGGAATCGGACAAGGCAAAGGGAAAGACAACCAAGCGGAAGGCGAAGCAGACTACCTGCCCGTGGGTACTGTGTTGGCGGGTGTTGCGCCAGGTCGTCAGGTTCAGCGGCGCCGCCGGCGCCGCCGCCGCAGACGGCGCCGCTGGCGGCGCCAGTTCCTCCAGCGCGTCCGCCGGCGGCCGTGCCTCCCCAAGAGATACGGAGGACGAGGAGAACGGGCCGCCGGCTGCGGGTGTCTTCTAAGCTCGGCCGCGCGGCACCAAGGCGGAAAAGAGGGAGATGAGTGACGACATCCGCACGTCGTGGACGCTCAAGATCAGCTCGGACGCTCTTCTGGCTCTGGCGCCGGCGACGACAGAGCGAAGGACTGTGGAGTTTCTCAACGCGGCAGAGATTCGCGACAACCCCGAGGCGATTGCTTTTCGAAAGATGCACGCGCTCAAGCTGATGGCAGCGGCTGGGATGGATGTCTCTTCTTCCCCGCCGGCGATGTCGTCGGGTCTGGCGGAGAGGGCCGCCGCGTTGGAGGCGGGCGCAGGGTCGTCGACGACACCGGCCGACGTGTCGGAGGTGCATCCGCCGCAGCCGGTCGGCACCAAGCCGGCGGCAGCCGAGTCCGAGGTTGAATCGCCGCCGGCGTCTGGAGACATCACGCCGGCGGCGCCGGAGACGAGAGTGCCTGTTTCTAAGACGACAGGCCGAGGGACGGCAAGCCGTGGCTCTCGGTCCCAGGTCACAAAGCAACGACTATAGCGGACGATGATGAGGTTTACGTGGTGCCCGTGCATCTGAACAAGGCGGCCGCCAACGCCGAAAGTGCTGCGGAAGAGTCCAGTGAGAACGATGAGAATGCCGAGAACCTGTAGTCTTTGATGTGTATATGCTTTGTTCTGCAGCATGACAAAGGTTCTTTTTTCCCCGTTGGGCAGGGTTTTCTTTTGCCTACCTCAGTGTACGGCGCATTCCGCAACGAAGACTAAACACCCCACCTTCATCCCTGAACCGTCCTCCCTGAAACAACGTCAGCACACCAACCCAAGCGTATCCACAACACGTCTACAACTCATCGCTCACACGATTCCAACACCCGTCGCCGCCACTGGCCCGACCAATGCCGGCGGAAACCAGCTACCATCTCTCCCCGCCTCATGATCCCGCCGCCGGTCTCACCAACGCTGGCGGCGGATGCACTCCACGCTCTCTCTCCCCCGACCCTCCCACCACAATCAACCCGTCGAGCAGCCGTCGGCCTGTACGCAGCCGGCGGTGTCACGCCTCGTCTCAAGCGCCACGCACACCCCCGCCGCCGGTGTCACCAACGCCGGCGGCGGGGGCACTCAGAATTCTCTCTCCCCCCACCGTCCCACTGCCATCAATCGGCAAAGCCGCCGCCGGCTTTACACAGCCGGCGGCGTCGCGCCTCATCCCAAGCGCCTTACACAGCCCCGCCGCCGGTCTCACCAACGCCGGCGGCGGGGGTACTCAGAACTCTCTCTCCCCCCACCGCCCCACCGCCATCAATCCGCAAAGCCGCCGCCGGCTTTTACACAGCCGGCGGCGTCACGCATCGTCCCAAGCGCCACACACAGCCCCGCCGTCGGTCTCACCAACGCCGGCGGCGGATGCAGTGCACACTCCCTCTCCTCCGACCCCCCCACTGGTATCAGCCCGCAGAGTCGCCGCCGGCTTGTACGGAGCCGGCGGCGTCACGCATCGTCCCAAGCGCCACGCAAAGCCCTTCCGCCGGTCTCACCAACGCCGGCGGCGGATGCAGTGCACACTCCCTCTCCTCCGAACCCCCCACCGGGATCAGCCCGCAGAGCCTCCACCGGCTTGTACACAGCCGGCGGCTTCACGCCTCGTCCCAAGCGCCTCACACACCCCCGCCGCCGGTCTCACCAATGCTGGCGGCGGGGGTACTCCACACTCCTTCTACCCCACCCCCCCACCGCCATCAATCCTCAGAGCCGACGACGGCTTGTATAAAGCCGGCAGCCGCCCGCCGCGTCCCAAGCGCCTCACACACCCCCGCCGCCGGTCTCACTAACGCCGGCAGAGGGGTTGCCACAACCAATCCTTGTCCTGACGCCGGCCCAGATGGTTCCGAAGGCCCTTTAGCCGACATAGAATTCCCAGGCCGCCTCCAGTCCCAATCTCGCCGCCGGCCTGACCAATAATGGCGGCGGGATAGCCAGCAAGCAACCCAGCCCCCCCCCCTCTAAGCTGCCGCCCGGGCCCGGTCGCGCCACCCGCTATTTCACTGCCGGCGGGGAGGCCGCTGGCACCGGAGACAAAAACCGGTGTGCCATAGCCTCACTGCATCTGTACGCCGCAGTGACGACGGTTTCGAAGGAAAAAAAAACCCTGCGCAGCAGAGAGAAAAAAACCTTGTATACTCATAGGTAGCGCGCAAAAAGCGTACTTCTTAGCACCCACACGTGCTCAGCAAAATAATGTGTCAGGCGCTCGTGCTCCTCCTTGTCTCTTTCCTCCGCCCAAGCGTTCAGAACATGTGCAAAGCTTCCAGCAGGAAGTGCGCTGGCCGGTGCGATGACCGAGCGGCCCCACCCGCAGGCGACCCGTCGATACCCCCATGACTGTTCGCATTGCTCTGCGGACCGCCGCCGGCGGCAACACCGCCACCACCGGTGGTACCACCACAAAGAGCGATTTCAGCCGTCCCACCGCTGCCTTCCTCCCCAGCGCCGCCGCCGGCTGCGTCAATGCCGGCGGCGCCACCACCAACATTTCCCATCACAGCCGTCTCACCGCCGCCACCCCCCCCAGCGCCGCTGCCGGCTGCGCCAATGCCGGCGGCGCCACCACCAACATCACCCATCAAACCGGGTCCACCGGCACCAACCGCACCAGCGCCGCCGCCGGCTTCGCCAACGCCGGCGGCGCCACCAACACCAGCAGCCATCAAACCCGTCCCACCACCACCTACCCCACCAACGCCGCCGCCGGCTCCGCCGAAGCCAGCGGCGCCACCAACACCAGCAGCCATCAAACCCGTCCCACCACCAACTTCCCCACCAGCTCCGCCACCGGCTCCGCCAACGCCGGCGGCGCCATCACCACCATCAGGCGTCAAACGCGTCCTACCAGCTCCGCCAGCACCAGCCCCTCCGCCGGCTGCGCCAGTTCCGGCGGCGCCACCACAAACATCACCCATTAAACCGGTTTCACCATCCCCAGCGCCTCCAACCCTGCCGCCGGCCGTACCGCCGGCCGCGCTACCGGCGGCGGCGGGCGTCTCAGCAGCACCGTTCCCCACGCCCTCACCTGCGGCACCGACTGCGCTGCCGCCGCTCACGTCACCGCCAGCATCCAACTCGGCCGCCGCCAGGGCAGCGGCGGCCATTCGAGAGCGTGCTATGGTTCGCCCACGTCGCGTTTCCGTCACGATAATTTGAAAACAGCCACCGCCTTCGCAACGGTGACCATTGACTCGACGATGTCATACCGAGCGGGATGTAAAGAAATGTAGAACCGTGCAGTGAGATGGCATATCGCCGTTCCACGTATTTTATCAAAGCTTCTTGGAGCCTTTTAAATGTTGTCTCAACTTCTGTGATGGGGTCGGGGAACGGAGAAACGAAAAATGCAAAGGGAGGGTAAATTCCATCAGCCAGATAGTACAAGAGCGTGCGGTTGGTGCCGTTAGCTTTGTACGAAAACGTACGAGGCCGCCACTCGCCCCCCGTCACGGACAAATATAAAGGGGAAGCATGAATAACATTGAGGTCATTTTGGGATCCACGACAGCCAACAAACAAATGCCATATCCAGAGGTCCTCATCACAAACAGTTTCCATTACCACAGTGCGTTTGCCGTGCCGATTCTGTTACATGCCGGCAAACGCCTTGGGGCAGTTCGACCACTCCCAATGGCTGCAGTCCAGCGATCCCATACACCCAGGCAAGCCCCGTTGCGCATGGCGCTCCAGAATACGCTCCAGCTCGGATGGGGTGGGAGGACGCAAATAAGCCGGACCAAACCCATCCACGATAAAGCGTAAAAGCTCTCGAACAGACATAGCAATGGTCGATGCCGACAAACGAACGCATTCGTCGGTTCGGTCGGGCGCCTCTCCGTAAGAAAAGACTCGAAAAGCAGCCACCACCTTTTGCAACGAGTGTTCCTGTGGTCTGCCCGTCGCGTTGATGCGCTGCGCAATAAAGGGGAGATCATTCACGGCGTGGTAGATGCCCAAAAACACTGACCGAGGCACACGGAACCGTCTCTCAAAGTCCGCCTCGTTGTACACAGGAGGGGCGCCATTCAATCCAAAGTAGTCCGTCAAAGTAGTGCGCAAACCTGATCGAAAATCTCGGCGCTTGTTCGGCCGGCGGCCAGGCACCGAACCAATGTACCGCCGCCGGCCGAGCCGCGACCGGCTCAGGCGACGATGATAGAGCCACAGCGCCTGTATGTGCGCCGCCACGGCCGTGGCAACCCCGCCGTTCACGGGGTCCGCCAGCAACACATCCGCAGACACGTCGAGTGGATCGTCCATCATGCGAGAAAGACGGTCTTCTCGACAGTAACGTCGACCGTGAACACGGGCGTGGTGGCCCGCCTGTGGCCATCACGCAATCCCGCCGCGCGGCGCCATAAGGACCGCGTCACACTGCCCCCTCCGACTAGACCACAACAAAACCCCATTTTTCTGCCAGCAATATCCCGCACCCCCCGCCACTAGCGCGGACAGAAGCGATGTCGCGAGACCGGGGACATCAACAGGGCCTGGGAAACGCCACCGACCTACCCCCATTCACGCGTTGCGCGCCACAAAAGGCTTCGAGAAGCGACCCACCAGAACCCCGTAGCGCATCGAATGGGGGGTCCCGAAACGGTCAGACTCGTACATTCTGTTCTGGGTCTCGAGAGCGATCGACATGATGGCAGACGGCCCCGAAAAGCCCCTGTTCCGGGCCGTACAATTTGAAATCAGAGCATGCCACGTGAGCACGTTTTCGGAGAGAATCAAAACCCGCAGCAGCCAATGGCACGCCGGGAAAAAAATGGGGAGGAAGGCCAGGTCCCCCCAAATCTGTCAGAAAATGCGGGACGGGGGCGCCTCCCCCCATTGCCGACCTATGAATGTCAGAGGACTTAACCGATTCACATTAACTGTGATCGTGTTCTGGCTCAGCGTCTTGGGGTGCGTGACGCTGCTGTGGGACCCTCCTCATCCCAAAGGGCTTAAATTCAGGCACGTGGCACAAATATATGAGACACGTTTCTGACACGGGAGCACATTCGATCTTGGGGAAGACGTTGTTGGGTGCGCTCTGATGCCAATCTGCCATCACCATCGTCACAGTTTTATGGCCTCGTGCTATAAATTCGGGTGACATGGTACTCGGATACAGTCTTTCTCCATTCCTGTCCACCCCTTCCGTCGATCGTCTTGGGAGAACCAGGACGCGGAGCCCAGCCCAATCGCGTTGCATTCGACGCCAGATCTCAGTTTGATCGGGAAGGGTCGAAGGGTCGATTCGTGTCTCTCGGGTTGAGATGCAACGATCGCAGGAGTTTCTATGTATTGCAAACACCCCAATTTTGGCCGATCCGAACAGGAAAACAAACACAAAGGGAACGAGAACAAGAGTGCGAAGTGCGGACTGACGGCTTTTAAGGACCAAATCAAACTACATCTGAGGCCAGGTGCTTGGAAACATCTGACTGATAATCACACTGTCTGAAAATTGATCATGGCCAGGGTGCCCCGGCTGCCCGCCTGCGAGAGATTCGGTCCGAGTGTATATTGAACAGATTTCAAGAACGTTGAAGCATCATCTCTCTCTTGTCGTGGTGCTTGTCTCTGAGACGTTTCTGCCTGGATCGGACCTGCTTTGCACGACTGCGGCGGCCCACAGCCGGCGTTCGACGCAGATCTGATGCGAAATGCCCGAGAAACGACGAGAAACGAAGAGAAAAGACGGGAAACGAAGGGAAACGACGAGTCTGCAGGGGGGGCCCGAACGACCTTTGTCGGGCCTCTGGACACACCGTCTGTCCGAAGTAGATCTGATTACAGGTCCGCACCTGTTGATTGGCTGAAACGCTAGATCCTAGCAAATCAAATACGATCGCTGCTTGGCTGTCTGTTGCTTCTCGCGTGTTGTTGTCTTCGTCTTCGCCACGCCCCTGTCCCCCCCCCCAAGTGTCGCAACACTTGGGCTCCTTGCTCAAGCCCCGACAAAAGACGGGGCAAGACTGCCCACTTAAGGGGAGAGTGGCCGCATAGGGAAGAAAAAAACGGCGCGTGTGCCTGTGAATTTTTCGTAGCGCGATCTGATGTGAAAAGAATCTGACGCTTCACGCCCCCCCTCCCCGACTGCCGCCGTCCATACGGCCCGCCACAAGCCATGCCCAGCGACACCCGGAATGCAGGACAGGACCCGAACACGCTAACACGGACACATTGGACACGAAAAAGGCAAGGGGGGTCACCTGGACAAGTCAGGCAGAGAGTGTGGGATTGATGACGTTGGTTAACTAACCAGTAAGTAGCGACCGACCGTAGACGCACGAAAAAGCGAACGCTATCGCCCAAGAGGCGAGGAAGAAGAACCTTTGTTGGTGCAACATCCGATGGGGAGCCGGGGGTGCCGACGATGGCGAACCCGGGTCCCATGGTGCTTTTATTATCAGACGGTAAAGGGGCGGGGTCGATCGACCGAGCGATCATAAAGATCGAATAACAACCAAAATACAGACGATAAATGTAAGGACAGATACACAAGACGGAAGTAGCCTCCCAAAGGGCGAGCCACAAGTCAGTTCAATCCTCCAAGTGAATACTGACCAGTAAGGGGGGCTACTGGGCCCAATATTCGCAATACTAAGGAGATATGCTACACTAATGGCCGCGCTCCGCGAGGTCTGGGCAGCATCCCCGCGGGCGCCTGACTGCCCCCCGCCCGGCTCGACTCCTATGCCACGCAGAGCGTCTCGCCCCGCCGCGCGACGCTTGCTGGGCTGGCTTTTCCGCACGACTGCTCTTGCCTCGGCGGCCAGCTTGGCATAGGTGCTGACTCTCCCGTTACGGTGGGTTAACTGGAACTTAGTTTTCCCAGCCGGCAGACAAATGGCGCTTGCAATCTTGGCCAAAACCGCCCGGTCCTTCTCCCGGTCAATCTCCCCCGCCCGTAGCTGGCTTGAAAACCACTCGCACGGTGGGTCACCAGAGGAGATAGGCGGCAGAGGGGAGGAAGGAGAGGCTTTCTTTCCAACCGGGGGGATGCACACCGCCAGCGTTGGAGGCGAGCACAGGGTGAACGCAGAGTCACCTAATTCGACAGGGAGGGGGAGAGACACAGGACAGAGAACAGGACGAGGGAGCAGGCGTCGAGCCACTTGCGGGGTTTGCAGGGGTGATTTGTGTGGAACGGGCGGAGCTAGTGGGGAAGGAGAGACAGTGGGGCGTTCCAGGCGCTTCTCAACCCCTCAACCGCCTGGCGCTGCACTTACCACACACACCTTAGGGAGCCCCTACGATGTCCACCCTCAGCTTGTGCTTGCACGGGGCCACAGGTAGGCGAGCAAACGCGTACCTGGGGGTGGCCTGCGGCTGGAGCAGTGCCTCGGAACGCCAATCGGCCATCTTGGCGCCTTGTTTGAGCAGCCAGCGTCCGCATCCTGTGCTTTTAAACAGAAAGACGTCACCAGGGAAGGCCTGCTCTGTGTCTGACGCCGAGAACCTGCGTCAGGGGAATAGAGAACACCAGGGATGTTCCCTTGTCGCATGCAAGTCCGTCTGACACAGTTATCCGAGGACTCTGTTAGAACCCAGCACAACGCCGTACACGGGCGTGGCCCTGTGTACACCCGCGTCTCCCTCGAACGCACTCATAAATCCCGGCTGCCTCCCTACAGAAAAGTCGCAGAACAAAAGAAGCAAACGTACACCATGTGGCCATCGTTGCGGTCCATAACCTTCGTTTCTGTCCTCCTCTGGGTCTACCGCGCGCAGACTTGGCTGGTTGTGACCGTGCGTGTCCGCTCGCCGCGCACAGACGCTTTTGAGAGGTCAAACCGACGCGATCAGTGCGTCTTAGCAGGAGGCTGATAACACGATCGGCGCGCCCCGACCAGGGGCTTATGAATCTGCCAAATGTGTGACCACTCAGATATACTCAACCCCAGCATTTTTCGAATCAGATAAGACCTTTGCCGCAACTTCTGGAGTAAGGATAAGATACATATCCGCAGCCAATACCAGAAGGATATGAATGAGAGAACGGATTCTATCCAGAATATATCAGATTATCGAACAAGTATGTCCGACAGGATGTACTTTCAAGACGTGTTGCCAAGAGAAAACAAGGAGCGGGTTGTGCTGCAAGTTGTGAACGCGGCCCACGCCAGACCATGACCGGCAGTGAGCTTGCGAAAGTCAATGTGAGGCAAGGGGCTTCGGCTTTGGTGTCCGTCTTGGTATCTGGGTTAGCCTTCCGCCTTGATACTCGTTCTGATGTTTGTGGGCCTTCCATGAGGGGCCGCGCGCGACGTTTGTCACATCTGTTTAGTGTCGACGACCGGCCCTGAGTTTTCTCACTACTGTTCGGCACTTCTCGAACATGTACCTGCGTCCTTTGTCCCAACTTTGCGCATTCTGAGGAGCCTGGCAAGTGAAGCTTCCTGAGGTAGTTGGATGCCTGCATCCCACGCATGCTAAGTCATTGGACTTGCGTTTATCC
>ENA-ORXR01001552-ORXR01001552.1-marine-metagenome-genome-assembly--contig:-NODE-1552-length-24165-cov-5.031842_pt1 | contig 24165 bp, 20 predicted proteins | sample MGYA00237866_ERZ511479 | MGnify/ENA metagenome assembly ERZ511479 | reverse complement strand
CGATTGATTCGTGTTCTGATTCTGATGGCGACGGCGTCACCGACGATGTTGATGCTGATCCGAATGATCCGTGTGTTCCCCAGGGTGATGCTGCTTGGACACAACAGGCGAGCAACGATTGTGATGGCGACGGAACCACTGTTGGTGGCGGCGACGGCAATGACGCTGATAGTTGTGTAGATCCGGCTGATCCTGCCCCGGCCACCAATGATTGTGATGGTGACGGATCCACGGTTGGTGATGGTGATCAGGACGATGGCGATGTGTGTGTTGATGCTTCGGGCACGATTGATTCGTGTTCTGATTCTGATGGCGACGGCGTCACCGACGATGTTGATGCTGATCCGAATGATCCGTGTGTTGACCCCGCTCAATCGGCGTGGTTTGCACCACCGGCAAACGACTGCGACGACGATGGGGTGACCGCCCAGGACGGCGACCTCGATGACAACGACGCCTGTGTCGATGCGGCTGGCAGCGCTTGTTTCCGCATTGATGGTCGGGTCTGGTTTGATCAAGACCGTGGAGCCGACCAGGACCTCGGTGAGGTCGACTTGTCCGGCATTCGCCTTGTCCTCATGGACACGGCGTCTGGCCAGGAAATCGATGAAGCATTCACCGCAAGTCCGTACCAGTTCAATGACGTGCCGCGAGGCACGTATCGGATCGAGCTCGATGCGTCGACATTGCCCGCCGGTGTCGGAATCACATTCGAAGAAGACGGAAGTCGGAACGAAAGTCTGACGGTATCGATCGTGAACAGCGACGTGCTGTCCCAGGACTTCGGTTACGCCACCACTCAGGTCTGTGGCCAGCTGGTGTCAGGCTCCACGACTGCACCGGCAGGTACCGCTTTGAGCGTGGTTGACTCCGCTGGAAACAGCTTCGTCACGACCACTGGTGCTGGCGGCCAGTACTGCGTCGAAGGCACACTCGACAACCCGTTGATGGCAGGCACTGCATCGGTCTCGGCCAGCTTCGGTGGGTCCCAGGTCACCGACACGGTAAGCCTGACCGCCGGGATGTCGGCGGTACGTAACTTGCGTGTGACTCCTGTTGCCGCTGTAACTCCTCCACCGACGGCAACACCACTACCAATGCCGACGGCAACACCACTACCAACGCCGACGGCAACACCACTACCAACGCCGACGGCAACACCACTACCAACGCCGACGGCAACACCACAGCCAATACCGACGGCAACACCACAGCCAATACCGACGGCAACACCACAGCCAATACCGAGGGCAATGTTGGCCTTCACCGGCTCCAGCTCCGGCGCCTTGTTGCCGGTTGGGTGTCTGCTTCTTGCCAGCGGCGCTGCCTTTGTGGCACTGGGCGCTCGGCGTCGCAGCGCGACGGACCGAACCGACTGACCTGGTGAGCACACTCGGGTCATACCGAGGTTGACGAACGGTGGCCGATGCGCTCAGGTGCATCGGCCACCGTCGCGCCCGAGCTGATGCGGATCAGAGGTTGGTGGTGCGACGCCGCCGGCACCCCCCCCGCCACAATCGTCATGAATCGAATTGCCAGCGGTAGTCGCATCGTGACGGCCACCAGCTTCTTCAGCGTCGCACGTTCTGGTTCGAGTGCGGACCTGAATCAAGGGGGTCACCTCGCCACCGGGCCGGACTCATGGGTTGGTGGTCGGGAGCTGACGGAGATAGCGGAGAAACAGCAGGCCATCCCCCGACCACACCCTCACCAGTTCGAACTCGATGGGGGAAATGGTCGAGCCTGCGTGCGGACCGCCCACGATGCGGCCACCCGCGCCCGCCACCGCCAGCGGCGCCAGGCTCAGATGGACCTCATCCACCAGCCCCGCAGCCAGAAATGACGCATTCAACGTTGGCCCACCTTCCAGCATGATGCGCCGCATACCTCGCTGCCGAAGATCCGCAACAACGGCGGCCGGTGAGACCCATCCGTCCGGGCCCGGCGGCAGAGCTATGACCTCCGCCCCCATCGCCGCCACCATTTCCCGGGTGGCGATGGGGGTGGTGGTGCTTGTGTGGATCACGGGCGGCTGAGCGGCATCGCCAAACATCCGGGCGCCGGCGACAAATGGCAGTGACGTGGACATGACCACCAGCCGGGCACGGTCCGTGCGTCCCGCCGTGCGGCGGGCCGCAACCTCTTCCGGTCGCAGGGCGAGCGGCGGACCATAGTCTTCGGCCGTGGCGGTGGTACCAGCAACAACAATGGCGTCGGCGCTGGCGCGCAGGGCGCCGAAGACGGCTTTGTCGGCCGGTTTTCCCAATCCACCGGACAATCCGTCAAGCGCCGCCGCGCCATCCAGTGACGAGATCATGACCATGGTCACCCACGGTCGACCGTCGGCGTGGGATCGGTCTTCGGCGGCAATTGCCACCCGGACATTGTCCACTTCCATTTCCGAACGCCCAGCTGCAACATCACCTTCGGGAGGAGTTTGCGGCCACAATCGCTGCATGGCGCCGACCGTAGTCGGCTGCTCACCAAGCCGGGTGCTCTGTCCCCAGTTTGCTCCCCAGCTGCGACGATGTTTTCCCCAAAAGGAATCCAGTTTTCCCTCTGGTAATCCACAGGGGTTTGTCCCTAGGTTGAACCACCGGTAAGCACGTCGCAGCGTGGGAGTCGCCGGACGTTGGAATGCGTTCAGACCGTGGTGGGTCAGACGAGTCCTTCAGGTGCCGCCCCGGGGTTGCACGATGTAGTGCGCCTTGGAGAGGAGCCTGCAACCTGGTCCCGCCTGCGGTGTGCTTACCACTTTTTTCGCCATTGACAGCCGCAGACACAAGCCGGTACGCAGGCGTTGGCGGTAGCGTTGAAGCCCCCCGGCGAACTCAGTTGTCTGGGCGGGAACGGCGCAACACCGGGAGGATTTGCAGAACATGACGTTGGCATCGGAACAGACCACCATTGGTCTCAGCCGCTACTTCACCGAATTTGGCGTGCATCCTGATGACGAGATTGTTTGGGAGCGCCGGGACGCCCGCATCGTCAACTGGGCCGACGGATCGATTGCCTTCGAGCAGCGCAACGTGGAGTTTCCCGCCGATTGGTCGGTGCTTGGGTCCAACATCGTCACCCAGAAGTACTTCCGCGGCCAGCTCGGCACCGAGGGCCGCGAATGGTCGCTCCGTCAGGTCATCGACCGGGTGGTCGATACCATCGCCGGTTGGGGTGACGCCGATGGCTATTTCGCGGACTCTCATGAATCCGCCACCTTCCGCAGCGAACTCACCTACCTGTTGCTGCACCAACACGCCGCATTCAACTCGCCGGTGTGGTTCAACGTCGGGGTGGCTGAGGTCCCCCAGCAGTCCTCGGCGTGCTTCATTCTGTCGGTCGACGACTCGATGGACTCGATCCTCAACTGGTACACCGAGGAGGGCAAGATCTTCAAAGGGGGATCCGGCGCCGGGGTGAACCTGAGCCGCATCCGGTCTCGCAAAGAACAGATGAAGGGCGGCGGATCTCCCAGCGGGCCCGTCAGTTTCATGCGGGGGGCCGACGCCTCGGCCGGGACCATCAAGTCCGGTGGCAAGACCCGGAGGGCCGCCAAGATGGTTGTTCTTGATGCCGATCATCCCGACATCGTCGAATTCATCACTTGCAAAGCGCGGGAGGAACGCAAGGCCCGAGCGCTGGCCGATGCCGGCTTCGACATGAGCCTGGACGGTGCGGACATGCACTCGATCCAGTATCAGAACGCCAACAATTCAGTCCGGCTGACCGATGACTTCATGCGAGCAGTCATGGACGATGCAGACTGGGATCTCATTGCGCGCACCACCGGCGAGGTCATCGAGACGGTCAAAGCTCGCGCGCTTCTCCAGCAAATTTCGCAAGCGGCATGGGAAGTCGCCGACCCTGGTGTGCAGTTCACCACCACCATCAACGACTGGCACACCTCGCCGTCGGGGGGAGCCATCAACGCCAGCAATCCGTGCAGCGAATACCTGCACATCGACAACAGTGCCTGCAACCTGGCCAGTATCAATCTGCTGAAGTACCTGGGCGACGACGGCGTCTTCGACGTGGAAGGTTTCCGGGCCACGGTTCGGGTCCTGATCGTGGCGCAGGAGATCCTGGTTGGTCACAGCAGCTACCCCACCGACGCCATTGGCCACAACACCCGGCGGTACCGCCAGTTGGGTCTGGGCTACACCAATCTGGGCGCGTTGCTGATGGCGGAAGGTCTGCCCTATGACTCGGCCGACGGTCGAGCCAAGGCCGCGGTACTCACCGCCCTGATGACGGGCGAGGCGTACCGGACCTCAGCTCAGATGGCCAGTCGCATGGGCCCCTACGAAGCATTTGACCAGGACCGCCCGGCGATTCTGGCGGTCCTGGATCGCCACCGGGCCGCGCTCGGCAAAGTTGACACCGGACGCGTCGAAGGTGAACTGGTGGGCGCCGCCCGAGAAGCCTGGTCCGACGCCACCGAGATGGCTGCGGCCAGTGGGGTTCGCAACGCACAGGCCACCGTACTGGCGCCAACGGGAACCATCAGTTTCATGATGGACGCCGACACCACCGGCGTTGAACCAGACTTCGCCCTGGTCAAGCACAAGCAATTGGTGGGCGGCGGTTCGCTGGCCATCGTCAATCGCACGGTGGGTCGAGCCCTGCGCCGCCTTGGCTACCCGCAGAGCCAGATCGACGACATCGATGAGCACCTGACCACCCACGGCACCATTGCGGGCGCACCGCATCTGCTGGCGGACCATCGGGCCGTTTTCGCCTGTTCGGTGGGCGAAGGAGCCATCTCTGCTTCGGGTCATGTGGCCATGATGGGTGCGGTCCAACCGTTCCTCAGCGGCGGCATCTCCAAGACCGTCAATTTGCCGGAGACGGCAACGGTTGAAGACATCGAACAACTGCTGCTCGACGCGTGGATGTTGGGGGTCAAAGCCATCGCGGTGTACCGCGACAACTGCAAGCTCGGTCAGCCTCTGTCGTCGGGGGAAACAACCACCCACACCGCAGAGACGGCTGCGGGCGCACCGGCGGCCATGGCTGAGGCCGTTGATGGCGGCGCCGGCCGGCAGCCGGTTCGGGAGAAGCTCCCGCGCTCCCGACGCTCTCGGACCTTCGAGTTCCGGGTTGCGGACTGCAAAGGATTTGTGACGGTTGGCGAATACGACGACGGACGTCCGGGCGAAGTGTTCTTTCGGGTCTCCAAACAAGGTTCTACGTTGGCCGGGATCATGGATGCGTTCGCTATCTCGCTGAGTCACGGACTGCAGTACGGGGTGCCGCTCAAGGCCTTTGTGAAGGCGTTCGTCGGTATGCGGTTTGAGCCGATGGGCATTACCGATGACCCTGACCTCCGTATTGCCAACAGTCTTATCGACTACCTGTTTCGGCGGCTGGCGCTGGAGTATCTCCCGCTTGAGGAGCGTGAGATTCTCAACATCTACTCGAGCGACGAACGCATTCAGCCCACGCTGCCTGGCGTTGCCGAATCGGTCACGGTCACCAGCAATGGCGGTGAACTGCAACCGGACCCACCGTCGTCGGCGCTCCGCGCCGCTGCCCCCGCGCTGTCGCTGGTCGAATCTGGGCACCAGCCCCCGCTGATGCACGCCTCACACGCCAACGTCGCGGCGGCGCCCACATCAGATGCCAACGCACCAATGTGTATGCAATGCGGAACCGGTATGGTTCGCGCCGGCTCGTGCTACGTGTGCACCGGTTGCGGCAACACCAGCGGCTGCTCCTGACCGGCCCGCTCCCGAGGTCGGCAGCGACCACCGCTGCCACCCGGCAACCGCCCGGCACGGTTGACCGCACATTTGGTGCCCGCGTGTCACACTGGAGGCATGAGCAACCCGGGCGTGCCGAACCCTTCGGATCAAACGCCCGATGGGCCCTCATCGTCTCCGGGGATGTCCGCCGACAATCTGACCGCCAGTCTTTCCCCGCTGCCCAACCCCATGCCGCCCTGGCTGCGTCGGGCCATGGTGTGGTTCTTCCTCGGGATCGTTGGACTCTTTGTCCTGCGGTACCTGTTCGAACGCCTTTCGTCATTGTTGATTGTGCTGCTGGCATCGCTGTTCCTGGCCTTCGCCATCGAACCAGCGGTGAACTGGCTGGAGCGTCGGGGTATTCGACGCGGCGTTGGGACCGCCGCAGTTTTCCTCGTCCTGATCTTTGCCACCGGCTTCTTTGCGCTGAGCATCGGCGCGGTGCTGGCTCGTCAGATCAACGATCTGGTAAACGACGCGCCAGCGCTGATTTCGTCGCTTGAAGGTTGGCTGCAACGCAACGTCAGCGCCGACATCGACCTGTCCGATGCCAGCAACGATTTTGTCGAAGCCGGTGGCATTGGTGAACAGCTGACGGGTCTGGCTACCGACATCGTGGGCTTCGGATCCACCGCGGTTGGATTGCTGTTCAACCTCTTCACGCTGGTCTTGTTCACGTTCTACCTGGCTGCGGAAGGCCCCAGGTTTCGTCGGGCGGTGTGTGCCATTTTCCCGCCTCACCGGCAACGGACGATCAACAAGGTCTGGGACCTGGCGGTGGAGAAGACTGGCGGGTACATCCTGTCCCGATCGATCCTGGCGTTTCTGTCTGCGCTGGTGCATTGGGTGATCTTCGTGCTGCTGGACGTCCCCTTCCCGGTGCCAATGGCGTTGTGGATGGGCGTCGTCTCGCAGTTCATCCCCGTGGTTGGTAGCTACCTGGCCGGTGCGCTGCCCATTGTCATTGCTCTGCTTGACAGCCCGATCAAAGGACTGTGGGTTCTGCTGGCCGTCCTCATCTACCAGCAGGTGGAAAACTATGCGTTCGGCCCTCGCATCACGGCCCAGACCATGCAGATTCACCCGGCGGTTGCCTTTGGTGCGGTGATAGCCGGATCAGCCCTGCTGGGACCGGTGGGCGCACTGCTGGCGTTACCGGCATCGGCCACCATTCAAGGTTTCCTGTCGACGTACCTCAACTACTACGAAATCGATCCGAGTATTTCGCGTGTGCTTAACGAGGCGGAAGTTGTTGGAGAAGGCAACGACATGCACGATGAGGGCGATGCCTGATCGGGACCCTTCTGTGCAGGTCACCCCTGCGATGACAGATTTTCGCAACCAGGTGCATGCGCGCCTGGAGTTTCTTTACTCGGACGCCATGACCGACGCGCTGGTCGATGCGACGCTGCAGGCCATTGGTCTTGACCCCGGCCGAAGCGACCTGGCAGAACCTGCGCCGCCGCCGTTCTCTGAGGACGAGGTGATGCTGATCACCTATGGCGACTCGCTGGTCGGATCCGAAAGCCCGGCCGAATCACCGCTCGCCACGCTGGCGGCGTTCGTCGAGGAACACCTGCACGAAGCAGTCTCGACCGTGCACGTTCTGCCATTTTTCCCGTCCAGCAGTGACGGCGGGTTTGCGGTGGTCGATTACAAGGCGGTGGAGCCAACGCTTGGAACCTGGAGCGATATTGAGTGGCTCTCGGCGGGCGGAACACGCCGGTCTGCCGGGCTGATGGTGGACTTGATTGTCAACCACGGGTCGTCCGAAAGTGAGTGGTTCCAGCAGTTCCTGGCCAACGAGGAGCCCGGTCGGGGGTACTACAAGACCATTCCCCCCGGTGCCGATATCAGTCAGGTCGTTCGGCCCCGGACCCATGACCTCGCGCAGAAGTTTGACACCCCTGGTGGTCAACAGCAGCTCTGGTGCACGTTCAGTCGGGATCAGATCGACTTCGACTTTTCCAACCCCGATGTCTTGTTGGAGTTCCTTACCATCGTTGACCACTATCTGCGCCACGGTGCTACCCGGCTACGGCTCGACGCGGTGGGGTATGTCTGGAAGGAGTTTGGATCCCCGAGCATCCATCTGCCGCAAACCCACGAGCTGGTCAAGCTGTTGCGCACGCTTCTCTCCCGGCGCGCGCCTGAAGTTCTGCTGGTGACCGAAACCAACGTTCCGCACGACCAGAACATCTCCTATTTCGGCGATCAGGATGAGGCCCAGGTTGTCTACAACTTCAGTCTCGTGCCTCTTGCGTTGCACAGCGTTCTGGCCGGCGATGCCCAACCGCTGACCGACTGGGCCTCATCGATAGCCGCGCTTCCACCGGGCACGGCGTTCCTCAACTTTCTGGCCAGCCATGATGGTCTGGGAATGCGTCCGGCCGAAGGGTTGCTGAGCGAGCGACAGATCGGTGAGCTGGTCTACAAAGCCGTGGACGCGGGTGGTGATTTTTCTTCCTACACCGCGGCGGACGGCGAACGTCCATACGAGCTGAATGTCTCGCTCGCCGACCTGCTCCTGGGCAAGGATCGTGCGGCGGTCACCGACCTGGACATCGACCGCTATCTGGGCGCCCACGCCATCATCCTGGCGTTCAAAGGGATCCCGGCGATCTACATCCATTCGCTGTTGGCGACCCCGGGGGATCACGCGGCGGTGGTTCAGAGCGGCCACAAGCGGGACGTCAATCGGCCTCGGCTCGACGCCGACGCCATCGCTGCTGCCCTCGCCGATCCGCAGTCGGTCTCGGCCCGAGTGGTTGAACGTCTGTGCCATCTCATCGGTGTGCGCCGCCGCCATCGCGCCTTCAGTCCCGACTCGCCCCAGCAGACGCTGGAGATTGGGTCTGTTGTCTTTGCGCTTCGGCGGGGCACCGGCGACGACGCGGTGCTCGTACTGCAGAATGTGACCGACAAGCACCTGCGCGTTGACGTGTCGGCCGAGGCGCACAATCAGGGCGCGGCGGCGTGGCGCGATCTTTTGGTGGGACGGCCGGAAGACCCATCGAATCTGCCGGCCGATTCGGTGCTGCTGAGCCCCTATCAGGCGCGCTGGTTGGTGGCCGCTTCGGCCCGCTGATCAGACCGGCGATTCACCGCAGGTTGAGCAGGCGCAGCAGTGATGGCGCCGGCTCATCACGGCCTTCGCTCAGAAGTGCCGCTCGTTCGATGTTGATCTGGTCGTAGTGGCGCCCCGACCATTCGGTCCAAGGCCCGTCCGCCAGTGCCCCCGGGTCACCTTCCGCGGCCACGCACGCCCGGAGGTACGCCTGAAGGTCCTGAATCTGTTCGGCACCGCCCACCGAGCCGTGGCCCGGCACAAAGACATCACCCCAGGCCAACAAGGTGTCCAACGAATCTGCCCAGCCGGCCGGGTCTCCGGTGCCGGCCATTGGGGTCACGCCGAAACTGGCGGCGGCCCCGGCAAAGACAATGCGCTCCTCGGGCATCTGGACAATCAGGTTCTGATCGATCTCGCCATGCAACGGTGCGGCAACCACGGTTGGGCTCAGCCAGGCGCCTTCCACAATGGTGTGGGTCACCGGCCGAGTGCCGGCCTCCAACAGGTCGCCAAGCGGCGCCTCATGATCGGGGTACATGGCCATCGCACTCGCCACGTTCACCGGTTGGTCCATATGGGCGCTGATTTGAGCGGAACCATAAATGGCCGGCAGCGCAAAAACCGAGGAACCGCCAACGTGGGGTAGGTGGCTGCTCGAATACACCAGCCGCCGGATAGGCAGGCCCAGCGGTTCGACAGCGGCGGCCAACGGCTGGGCCTGGGTCGGCGTCAGCAACGAATCGACGATGGTCAGGCCGTCGTCGTCGGCGATTACGCCCGCGTTTGGCGCCCCGGGACCGGGGGTGTCAGCCAGCCACGCCCACGAGCGTTCGGTCATCTGGTGGAGGGTCATATTTTCACTCTGGGAATGGACTTCGGCCTGAATGGGTATGAAATGTAGCTCAATGTCGCCCAATGTCGCCCGGATCATCAACGAAGCGCAAAGTTCGGCGGTGGCTTTACATCAGGTTTAGCCACATGATGGTCCCGTGGTGGAGTTGCTGACCGCGGGTGGAGTTCCACCATCTTCCGAGGGCAGTGACGTTACCCCAGCCAACTGGATGCGCCGCCCTCGATCGGGTGGAAATCAGGCGGCACCCGATCATCGGTCAAGAAACTCTTGATCGCCATACAGCTGCAACCCCCAGCGTTTCGGGAGCGTGCTGCTCAGATGACCGGCGACTGAGGTCGCATCGGCTGAGCACTCCGCCCGAGAGGACACAGAACATGAACCGCACTTCTCCTGTTGCCCACCGTCGCCCGCGGCGCCTGCGCGCCCGGCAGTCACTGCTGCGAGCGATATCGGTCCTCGTGGCCTTGTCGCTGCTGGCGATCTCCTGCGGTGGCGGCGAAACGGCTGCTGACGGTGGCGCCGATGCGGCACCGTTGCCCACCGTGGACGGTGTGGCGCTGCAGGCAACGGCGGAGGCCGAAGCCATAGCGGCAATCCCCGATGATTTGCAGACCGCCGAAGAACTCGAACGAGCGCTGGCGGCCGCGCCAACCGCAACACCGATCCCGGAAGTCTCGCCCGACCTTTTCGCCACGCCTGTTCCGACGCCAACGCCGGAGCCACCAGATGACCCATGGGAAGTCTTCGTTCTCACCGCCAAGGATGAGGCCAAGTTCAACATCCCGGTCTTCGATGGGCCCGATGGCGAGGCCAGCGACCAAACCTTCACCTACAAGGACAACACGGTGGTTCCGTATCCGCTTGAGACCAAGACGTACTTCGGTAACAAGCTGGTCCTGATGGTGACCGAAGGAAAGCCGGGCGACGACTTTGTCCAGGTGATGCTGCCCACCCGTCCCAACGGTTCCTTGGGTTGGGTTCAGACCGCACTGTTTGACTGGAGCTCGCACAACTTCCGCATCGACATTGACGTCAGCGCGGCCACCGTTGAGGTGTACGAAGGTGAAGAGCTGATCCTCTCCAGCGGCGCCATCATGGGCCAGGACACTGACCGCGGCGGCTCCAAGAACACTCGCACGCCAGCGGTGGAGGCGTACGTTGACGAAAAGGTCGAGGGATTCAACGCCGCCTACGGACCAACGATCCTCAGCATCGCCGCCTTCAGTAACGACATCAAGGAGTTCTCCGGTGGCCTGCCGAAGCTGGCGCTGCACGGAACCGATGTGCCAGACAAGGTTGGCGAATACATCTCCAATGGCTGTATCCGGGTGCCCAACGACATCATCACCCAGATTTCTGAGACTGTTCCGGTTGGCACCCAGGTCCGTATCTTCAACTGATTCGGCATTCGGGGAGCCGGGGACACGATCATGAGACCGACTTTGGCTGCGCTGGCCAGCATCCCGAGCCCGGGTTCGGACCACATTGGACCGTTCCGGTTCTACGGGATGCTGATTGCGCTCGGTGCGCTGGCGGCGGTCCTGTTGGCGTCCCGTCGAATGCGGCCGCGGGGTTTCCACCCCGACGTCGCCAGCGAACTCTCCATTCCCGCCCTGGTGGGCGGCATCATTGGCGCCCGGATGTACCACGTGGTCACCGACAATGCGTGGGGTCGATTCTGGGCCATCTGGGAGGGCGGTTTGGGCATTCCCGGCGGCATTGTGGGCGGCACGCTCAGCGTCTTCATCTGGGCCCGGATCAAGGGATATCCAGTAACGCCTCTGTTCGACATTCTCGCCCCTACGCTTCCACTGGCTCAGGCCATTGGTCGATGGGGAAACTGGTTCAATCAGGAACTTTATGGCAAGCCAACAAATCTGCCATGGGGGCTGGAAATCGATGGCCAGACCGAGACCTTCCACCCCACCTTCCTCTACGAATCGTTGTGGAACATTGGGCTGGTCATCTTCATGCTCTGGCTGGACAAGAAACGGGTCCTTCGACCCGGCCGACTGTTCCTGGTTTACACCTCCGGGTACGCGCTGGGTCGCCTCTGGGTGGAAGCCATTCGTATCGATACCGCCACGCTCATTGGCGGAGTGCGGATCAACATCTGGGTGATGGGCTTTGTGCTGGTTGCCTCGCTCATTGGGCTGGCAACGTCAGGGCGCCGAGCTGAGGGCGAAAACGACGATGGCTCCATTGATCCGGTGCCGGTTGCGGCCAAGGCGTAGCAGTCCCTCCAAAGCCCGGAGGGCAACAGAGCCGGGTTGGTAGGGTCGGACTGTGAGCTTTGTGACCGGCCGAAACCCCTACGAGACCCGCGTGGTGCGCACGATTGCCTTCATCGATCTCTCTGGTTTCACCTCGCACAACGATGAACATGGTGACGTTGAGTCATCGAAGCTCCTGTCCCAATTCCGGTCGCTGGTCCGCGAAATCTGTGCCCTGCGAGGCGTTCGGATAGCCAAATGGCTGGGCGACGGCGCCATGCTGGTGGCGGTCGAACCCGAAGAACTGGCCGAAACGCTCACCGACCTTGAGCGCTACACCGCGGGCGACGACTGGCAACTCAAGTTGCGCGCCGGCGTCTCCACCGGTCCCGTCATCCTGTTTGAAGGCGACGACTACATCGGCCGGGCCGTCAATTTGGCGTCTCGGCTCTGTGACCTTGCGCCTCCCGGTCGAGCCTTTGCCGACGAGGCGTTTCCTTCGGTGCTTATGGTGAACACCCGGGTCTCCAAAGTCGGCGAGTTTGAGATCAAAGGGTTCGAAGAACCGGTGCAGGTCGTGGAGCTTGTCTCCCGGTGACCAGTAGCCCGCCGACTCCGGAGTTGACCGAGTTCGCCCACGCAGTGTTGGCGGTGGTGACCGGGATCGAGGCAGGCGACATCTCCACCTACGGCGAAGTGGCGGCCGAGGCGGGCAAGCCGGGCGCCGCCCGGGCTGTGGGCGGCATTCTCCGGCGCCACGGTGACGGGCACCCGTGGTGGCGGGTGGTGGCGGCAAATGGTCGACTGGTGCCTGGGGGAGAAGCCCGACACGCAAAGGCGCTTCGGGCCGAAGGTGTCCCGGTGAGCAATGGGCGAGTGGTCATGGGGCAGGGCCCTGCGGCCGGGTAACCTCTCTGAAGTGGTTGCGCCGCAACCAGTCGTCAACTCACCTCGCCGGCCGCTCCAGGCCATCGCCGATACCGCTCCGACGACGAATCCTCCACAGAAGTTGAACCTCACTCATGCCCAAGAAATTCGCTGACCTCGGACTGTCGTCGGAGATCATTGACGCCCTGTCTGAACAAGGCATCACCGAACCGTTTCCGATCCAGGAACTGGCCATCGAAGATGCGCTGGCCGGAAAGGACGTTTGCGGTAAAGCAAAAACCGGTTCTGGTAAGACGTTTGCGTTCGGTCTTCCCATCATTGACCGCATGCCCAAGGCCAAACCAGGCCGGCCCGTCGCGCTGGCCCTTGTTCCCACCCGGGAACTGGCGCTGCAGATCCACGATGAGCTGGCCCCGCTGGCCAAGCGGATTGATCGCAACGTGTTGGCGGTCTATGGCGGCTCCAACATCGAGACCCAGATCAAGGCCATCAAGAACGGCGTGGACATGATTGCGGCCACACCTGGGCGTCTCATCGACCTCATCGAACGCAAAGAAGTCAGCCTCGAAGACATCGAACACGTGGCCGTTGATGAAGCCGACCGCATGGCCGACATGGGATTCATGCCGCAGGTCGAGTGGATTCTGCGCCATGTCCCCGGTAACCACCAGACGCTGCTGTTCTCCGCCACTCTCGACGGCGCAGTCAACAAGTTGATCACCCGCTATCAGCACGAACCGTCGATGTTCGAGGTCGAGTCCGAGACTGTGACCGTCGATGAAATGGTGCACCGGTTCATCAAGGTCCACGAGATGGACAAGGTCAAAGTGGCAGCGAACCTGGTCGACAATTCCAATCGCACCCTGATCTTTCTGCGCACCAAATTCGGCTGCGACCGGCTGGTGCAGAAATTGGACAAAGAGGGCATTCGGTCCGAAGCCATCCACGGCGACCTCCGCCAGTCAGCACGGGAGAAGGCGCTCAGTCGTTTCAGTGAGGGCGACCTCCAGGCGTTGGTGGCCACCGATGTGGCGGCTCGCGGCATCCACGTGGACGACGTGGACGTGGTGATTCACTATGACCCGCCCCAGGACCACAAGGCGTACCTGCACCGGTCGGGCCGTACCGCTCGTGCCGGTCAGAAGGGCATGGCGGTGTCGCTGATGCTCTACAACCAGGAGATGGAAATCAAGCTGCTGATGAAGCGCCTGGATCTCACGCAACCGTTGGTGGAGATGTTCTCCAACGATCCTCGGTTGGAAGATCTTCGAGCTTGGGATCCCCACGAGGGATAGTCGCGGTGGGCTCGGCAGGGCCGACAGGGTCGACAGGGCCGACAGGCTCGGGGTCGGCAGGGCCGGCCGTGGGCGGCGCTGACCACGCTCGTGCGGCTGAGGTGACGGACCTCGCCCGTCAGATGGCAGCGCAATGTCTGGCTGCGGAGACGCCGCTGCACTGTGTTGCTGCGCTCTTTGATGAAGCATGGGCCCGGTTGGGCAAAGATGTCGACGCCGCAATTGTTGCGCCGCGATTGACTGGCTATCGGCCGGACCCGGATGCCGCGTCGGTGGCCTTGGCATCCAAGGTCGATGTCGGCCTCCTGACCCCGGACTGCCTTGGCGAGGTCTACCAGCGGCTACTGGGGGCTGAAGTCCGGCACGATGCCGGGGTGCACTACACCTCGCCGTGGTTGGCGGAGGGCCTGGTCTCGGCCGCGGTGAGCCAATGGGAACCGCCGCCCGAATTGCGGGTCCTTGACCCGACCGTTGGTGGCGGCGTCTTTCTGCTGGCGGCGGCTCGGTGGATGCTGGCTGCCGGTATCGACGGCGGGGACCGGTCACAGATCGTTTCCCGTTTGACGGGACGAGATCTTGACCCCGGGGCGGTGGCTGTGGCCGAAGCGGCGCTGGGGTTGTGGCAGGCCGAGGACGATGGAGTCTGGCAGCCGGGGCCGGCTGTGGCCTCGGGTCCGGATCTGGCCATTGGCGATGCCGTGGTGGATGAACTGCCTACTGCGGACCTCATTGTTGGGAACCCGCCGTTCCTCAACCAACTGGGTGCCCGAACGGCGCGGTCTGCAGACCACCGGGCGGTGGCTCGGGAGCGATTCGGGGTCACGGTTGGTCCCTATGGCGACACGGCGGCGCTGATTCTGCTGGCCGCAGTCAATGCGCTGTCGGACACGGGGCGGCTGTGTCTGGTTCAACCGCTGTCGATTCTGGCGTCGCGGGACGTGGGGGGGATTCGCGAGCTTCTGGGTTCACGACTGGTTGGTATGTGGACCACCGGGGAACCGGTGTTCGACGCCGCAGTACATGTATGTGCGCCAGTTGTTGCGGGGGAACATCTCGCTGGGAAACACGCAGGCGCTCTCCAGCGGTGGTTCGGCCCAACGGTGACCAGGGAGTTACCGGCCCCTCAGCCAGCCACCGGTTCCTGGGGGGCCACGGTCTCAGACTTGTTTGGTGTGCCAGAAGTGCAACCGGTTGACGCCTCGGCCCGGACCGTTGCCGATCTGGCGTCGGCCACGGCGGGGTTTCGAGACCAGTTCTACGGCTTCGTTCCTTTTGTGGCCGAGCTTGGTAGCGGGGCTGAAGCCGACGGCTGGGCGCGGCTGCTGACCACTGGCATGATCGACCCGCTGCACAACCGATGGGGAACGCAGGAGTTTCGGTTTGCCAAGAAGTTGTGGACGCGGCCCGGCGTTGACCTCCAGGCGCTGGCTGCCGGCGACCCGAGTCTCAGTTCGTGGGCCGAGGAGCGTCGAGTGCCAAAGGTTCTGGTGGCAACCCAGACCCGGGTCATTGAAGTGGTCGTTGACTCAGCTGGCGGGATGATCCCGGCCACGCCCGTGATCTCGGTGGAGCCGGTCTTGTCGGAGGCGGGCACCGGAGATCATTCCGCGATCGTTTGGCGCCTGGCGGCGGTGCTGAGCGCCCCTGCGATGACGGCCCGTGCGATGAGTCAACACTTTGGCGCCGCGCGGTCGCTCAGTGCGTTGAAGCTGGCGGCGTCCCAGGTGCAAGACCTGCCGTTGCCTGGCGACCAGGCGGCGTGGGACCGCGGCGCGGCGCTGGCCCGAACGGCCCACGAGGCTGGGTCAGTGGGTGATGCGGCGGGGTGGCGGGCGGCGATGATGGGTCTCGGCGAGGAGATGAACCACGCCTATGGCGAGCCCGGGCGTGTCTTTGATTGGTGGCAGGAGCGGCTCCCGGGTTTTCGGTAGCGGGTTGGACCGAGAGTGGGGTCCAGAAGTGGGGTCCAGGTGTGGGGTCCGGGCGGGTCCGAGAGTGGGGTCCAGGTGTGGGGTCCGAAACGGGGCGGCGGAAACAGTTCCGTCAAGCCTGCGGTCTCCATTACCCTGTTGGCCAGCGGGAACCCCACCACTTGCCCGCTCACGGTCCGTCGAGGTCCCACATCCAATGAACCCCACCGACTCAACCGAGCCCACCAACCCAACCGACTCCCATCCGCTTTCCCATCCCCGGAACTGGTCAAGAAACCTGCCCGCCTCGGGTGCGCTTTTTCCCGGTGATCCGGTTGGTGATCGGAAGTTCTTCGACAACGCTGTCGATCGTCCTTTGGCGCTGGAGGGTGGAGGTATTCTCACCGAGCTCACCGTTGCGTTCGAAACGTGGGGGGCGCTGTCACCGACGGCCGACAACGCAATTCTCATTTGTCACGCGCTCACCGGCGATTCTCATGCCAGCGGAGCCAAGAAGCCCGGTCACCCAGAAGTGGGCTGGTGGCGGGATCTGATTGGTCCGGGTCGGGCTATCGACACCGACCGGTATTTCGTGGTCTGCTCCAACGTTCTGGGCGGCTGTCAGGGAACCACCGGCCCCGCGTCGACCAATCCCGAAACTGGCAAACCGTGGGGTCCGGAGTTTCCTGTGGTTTCCATTCGCGACATGGTGCGGGTGCAGAAGCGCCTGGCCGACCATCTTGGGGTGGAACAGTGGCTGAGCGTGGTTGGCGGATCAATGGGCGCCATGCAGGTGCTGGAGTGGGCAGCCATGTACCCCGAGCGAATGCGGTCCATTGCCCCCATCGCCTCAACCTTGGCAGCCAGTCCATGGCAGATTGGCTGGTCTGCGGTGGGGCGGACCGTGGTGGCGCTCGATCCTCGATGGCGCGGCGGCTGGTACTACGACGCTGCTCTCAGTGAGGGTCCGCACATTGGGTTGGCGTTGGCTCGCGCGGTTTCCATGATCACCTACCGCAGCGATGCGCTGTTTGAAGAACGCTTTGGGCGCAACCTGGTGGACCCGGCGGCGGTGTTTGGCCAATGGGATCGGTATCAGGTGGAGAGTTACCTGGACTACCAGGGCGAGAAGCTGGTTCGCCGCTTTGACGCCAACAGCTACCTCACGCTCAACCGAGCCATGGACCTGCATGACGTGGGCCGCGGGCGCGGCAGCATGGCCAAGGCAGTGGCGCGAATTTCGGTGCCGGCGTTGGTCCTGTCCATCGAATCTGATTCCTTGTACCACCCGCGTCTGCAGCGGGAGATGCACGCAACTTTTCTGGATGCCGGCGTGGAGAGCGAGTTCCACAGCATCGCGAGCCGAGAGGGTCACGACGGGTTCCTGTTGGAGGACGAATTGGTTGGCGCTCATCTGCACGACTACCTGCTCCGAGTGGAAAAGGGCTGGTTCTCTGCCTGAGATCCTGGAGATCGAGTACTACCGCCGCTCGGCGGAGTCGGTTCTTGGTCGCAAGATTGTGGCGGTCGATGCGCCGGATGACTGGTTTCTCAAAGGCGTGTCGGCAACAGATGTTTGCGCGGCGCTGGTGGGTACGTCGTTTGTTTCGTTTCGTCGCCGGGGCAAGTTGATGCTCTGTGACACCGCCGCCGGTCCGGTTCTGGGGCTTCGGTATGGCATGACGGGTCGGGTGATTGTGGACGGCGGCGCGCCGATTGAGAAACTGGAGTACGGATCGGGCCGAAATGACCCGGCGTGGATTCGATTTGCTGTCTCGTTTGGCGAAGGCCGCTTGGAGATCTCTGACCCCCGCCGGTTGGGTGGGGTGTCACTGGACCCGGACGAAGATGCCCTTGGTCCTGATGCGTGGTCGATCTCCGAACAAGAGTTGCATGAGGCGCTTGGGACAGGCGCCCGTCGACGGTCCACGATGGCGTTGAAGGCCCGGCTGTTGGATCAGAAGCGCTTGGCGGGGCTGGGGAACCTGTTGTCCGATGAGATTCTGTGGCGGACCGGTCTTGCTCCGGAACGGCCGGCGGCGGAACTGAGTGGTGATGACGTGGCGTTGTTGGCCGACGCCATCGTTTCGACCTTGGACGAGTTGTCGGCCCGAGGCGGTTCGCACACCGGCGATTTGCAGGAGGAACGCAACCCCGATGGCCGGTGTCCACGAGACGGAGCAGAACTCCGGCGGGCCGAGGTTGGCGGCCGCACCACGTGGTGGTGTCCGGAGCACCAGGTCTGAGCCGGCCTGGTCGGGGGCCACCCAGTAGGCTTTCGGCGTGCTGAATCTGGACCTGGGCATGGGGGCGATCGTGCTGCTGCTGCTTCTTTGCAGTTTGTTGAGCGCGATGGTGGGGGTCTTCTGGATCCGTTTCAGTCGCGTGGCCGCGGTGCGAGACCATTCGGTCAGTGAGGCACTGCGAACCAGGCAGCGGGTCCGACCGCCGCTCCTCACCGACGGAGAGATTCCGGAAGAGCCGGGGGCGATTCTCAAAGAGCAGAAGCGGTTGGTGAACCGGATTCGTCGGCGGGTGCGAGGGCGCTGAGCTCCACCCCCTAATCTGCAGGGGTCTATTTGGCCGACTGGTCCACTCTGGTCGGCGTGAACTCCTGGAGCACTGGTGAAACTCAGCACAGCAATCTCGTTCAATGGCGACCCGGTCAAGCTGGCCAGGCAGGTCCAGGATCTGGAAGCGGCCGGAATCGACCTGGTCTACATTCCGGAGATTTACGGCTTCGATGTGGTGTCGGTGCTTGGCTATGTGGCGGCCAAGACCGAACGGGTCGAGCTGATGACCGGCATCATCAATGTCTATTCCCGGTCGGCTGCGTTGATTGCGCAGACGGCGGCCACCGTTGATGCGCTGTCCGATGGTCGGTTCACGTTGGGCCTGGGTACGTCCGGCGCGCAGGTGGTTGAAGGTTGGCACGGTCGGCCTTTCAAGAAGCCGTTGGGCACGACGCGGGACGTGGTTGACATTTGCCGCAAGGTCTGGGCCGGAGACAAGGTCGTGCATGAGGGCAAAGCCATCACGTTGCCCTTGCCGGCTGATCAGGGGACGGGCCTGGGCAAGCCGTTGAAGTTCATGGATCGTATGAAGCGCCAGGACATTCCGATTGTGATTGCGTCGATCGGTCCGAAGAACGTGGAGATGACGGCGGAGATTGCTGACGGTTGGCAGCCGATCCACTTTGTGCCGGATCGGTTTGAACTGGTTTGGGGGGAGGCGCTGGCGGCTGGCAAAGCCAAGCGGTCTGCTGAGCTGGGACCGATGGAGATCATTGGCGGCGGCATCGTGGCCATGGGTGAGGGCGAGCACGTGCAAGGGGCGCTGGACGCGGCCCGAGGGCTGATTTCGTTCTATGTGGGTGGTATGGGCGCGAAGACGAAAAACTATTACAACGACCTCTTCAAGCGGTATGGCTGGGTTGAGGAAGCGGAGAAGATCCAGGATCTGTTCCTTGGGGGCGAGCGGGCCGAAGCCGCGGCGGCGGTTCCTGACGAGTATCTGACGATGGCGAATCTGATTGGCCCCGAGAGTGTGATTCGGGAGCGACTGGCCGTTTACAAGAGCGTGGGTGTCACGCACCTGAGCGTGAACGCCATGGGTCCGGATCCGTTGGAGACGATTTCGGCGGTCAAGGCGTTGGCGGAGTAGCGCCGGCTGTGCTGCTGCAACTTCCACCCTCGGGCAGAAAAGCTAGCGGGTCTCGTCGTTGCGTTGGGGCTTGTGGTTGCCAGGTCGTTGGAGGCGAGAGCCTCGACGGGCGAAGATGGCGGCGCCAACGGCAGCGACGGTCAATCCGGCTCGGCCGAGGCGCCGCATACCGCGTCCTTCGCCCACCGGAATCACGCCGGTGACCACGCCCAGAATCAACAGTCCGGCAACGACGGCAAGAATGGTCCATCGCGTCTTTTCCGAGATCTGATTGCGCGACGACACGGGTGAATTCTACCGCTGGTGCGGGAAGCGACGGCGGCGCCGGGCAACCGGCTTTCACTCCCGTTGCGGGCGGTCTTGCGGCTTTCGGTTCTCGGTCCGGCTTGCGGGTCGACCGTTGGGCGGAAGCTCGTTGGCGGTTGCGGGACGCGTCAACCAGACCGAACTGGCTGCATCCCAGATCACGGTCTCCCTGGCGTCATGAACCCTGCGATGGCAACTGCCACAGAGCAGGACGAGCTGATCGATATCAGTTGTGCCTTGGACCGGGGAGTGCCAGGGCCATTGGTGGTGGGCGTGACACAGGTGGGCGGCTGCACCGCACAGGACGCAGCCCCGGTCCCTGACCATGAGCGCCAAAAACTGCCCGGCGCTGGCATGTCTTCGTCTTCGGCCGAGCCAGAGCGGTTGCCCGTTGGTGCCGAAGAGCAATCCAACCAGATTGCCGTGGTTCAGGTACTTGGCCAGTACCGCATCGGCAATCGGCCCGGTGCCAATCTGTTCGGCAAACGCCTCGGGGCACGCTCCGGTCAGCTTGTCCAACGTCACCGTGACAACCACCGTTGGGCGCGACAGGCCGGAGGCGGCCTTCTGATTCTCGGATCTGATTTCCGGACTGGAGGTGAGCCGCTCGATGATTGCATCGAAGAGGCGCTGATCATGGGTCCGCGAATGCTGGCCCGGCGAAAGGTCCCGTCCGCCGTCAGCCCGATACATCCGGTCGGCCTGGGCGAGCGCCTCGTTCCATAGGGTGTCCACGGATGCGTGATCGCCGAGCAGCGTTATGGCAGCCATGTCATCGGCGGTGTCGAACCGCCGAGCACTCCGAAGCCGCCGCTGCCGAGCGTGCCGGTCGTTGACCGAGCGGGCGTTTTCTCGACTATGCAACCAGTCCCGCGCAATCTTGCGACCCTGGTCCGGTCCCGCCTTGCCGACCCGGCGAATCAACAGGTCATCAGTGAGCGCCTCGTCGTCAGACTTGGCCGCCGCGTTGGCCAGGACGTCAAGGGTCTCGCTGCTCAGATCCCCCGCAGCAAGCTTGTCGCCAAGGCCCGGATTGGTGGCAACCGCTTTCGCCCGCCGGGCTCTCCGGGCCTGATCACGTCGTGACGAACCGCGGCGCTTTGCCAACCGCCCGGCCCGCTTGGCATCACCGTCCGCGGCCACGACTCGAGCCAACGCAACCGACTCCACCGCATCCAACTGGTCCCGGAACCGTCCACACATCGCCACCACCGTGCTGACCGGCAAATCCGCAAGCGCAGCCGTGATGAGGTGCATCGCCGCATCAAGCTCATGGGCTCCCAAGCCCTGGTCCGCAACTGCCATACGAAAGACAATAAGGACCCCATCTGACAGTTTCGAACCTATTCAATCCACAACAGGGCTTTTGATGATTCTCAGGCGGTGATTCTCAGGTCGCTTGGATCGACTCCAACAGGTCGAGCCTGGTCGAGCGCCGGGCGGGCACCCAGGCGGCCAGGATCCCCAGCAGCACCCCCAACACGAGCACAAAGGCCACCCGCCCCAGCGTCCAGTTGAAGGCCAGGTGAATGTCTTCACAGAGCCGGGAGATCGGTCGGACCAGGACCCATCCAGTGAGCAGCGTAGGGAAGCGCCAATCCCGATGCCGAGTCCCGAAGCGAGCAAACGAGCAAACGAGTACCGATTCGAGGCGAACCATCCTCTGCACATTCGATCCTTCATGCCCACCAGCCGGAGCCGCCCGAGCTCTCGTCGCCGTTCGTAGTTGGACAGCGACATCGTGTTGATGATTCGATGCTCTCGCCGGGACGCCCATCGAGGGAAGTCCGCTGAGCTTTGAGTCGAGGTTCTCGTACCGAGTGTCGGAGCGCTTCAGTGCGCGCTTCGCTGGCCCGCCACCAAAGGCGACGTTGATCTTGAATGCGAGATTGTCAGCGCAATCCCGCGAATTCGCTCAATCAGGCAACACCAGCCAGTGGCTGCGTTGGCGCTTCGTTCGATCACGCTGCAGTGGCTTCTGGAGGCGGCGCTATTCGCTGTAGCAAATACCGAAGTGCGCGCGCCCGAAGGCGACCACAAGTCGGTGTGCCCGCTCGCCGACTACCCCCAGCGAAGTGACGACTTTCTCCACGCACTCAAGCGGCACCAGAAAGTTCGTCAGCGAAATGCAATAACGGACCAACGCATCCGAGAAGCAGCGGACCTATACCGCCAGCACGGCGGGAGCCTCATCGAGGTGGGCAAGCATCTTCACCTCGGGAAGACCCAGACCGCGAAACTCGTGCGCCTGGCCAAAGAACGCGACTACATACCGCAGAGCAGGAAGGACCTCTAACGTCCATCGAGAAACGAACAGTCGAAAGCGGCGTGCGTTGGCGAGTGCGCCACCGCGGCCCGGATGGCAAAGAACGCGCAAAGACGTTCAAACGCAAGATCGACGCCGAGAACTGGGAACGCTCCCAGGACACAGCGAAACAGCGCGGAACGTGGGTAGATCCATCGCTAGCAAAACAGTCTTTCGCTGCCTATGTAGAAACGTGGATGCGCGGGCAAAGCCACCTCGCACCGACCACCGGCGTCAAAGTCCGCGGCCACATCGACAACCACCTGCTGCCAGCGTTCGGTACCTCACCGCTCGCAAGGATCGACGCTCCACAAATCCGTAGATGGCTGGCCGACACCATCGAGTCAGGGCGGCAGCCTTCTACTGTCCGCGGCGTGCACTCCACCTTGAGCCGCATCCTCAAGACGGCGACCGTGGATCGGGTCATCTGCCGCAACCCATGCAACGACGTCTCACTTCCCCGTGACCGTCAACGCATAGAAAAGCGGTTCCTGTCAGCGTCAGAAGTCCACGACCTCGCCGGCGCCATTGACGACCGATACCGAGCGCTCATCTACCTCGCTGCCTACAGCGGGCTGCGTTGGGGCGAGATCGCCGCACTGAAGATCGAGAACATCGAGCTACCACGCGGCCGTGTCTCTGTTGTCGAGTCGCTGGCAGACGTCCGCGGAGACCTCATCACTCAGCTACCGAAGTCCGGCAAACCGAGACAGGTCACCTTGCCGCAAGGAGTTGCCCAAATCGTCGGCGAGCACATCGGCCGCTACTCCGCCGGTGGCTATGTGTTCACTTCCCGAGATGGACTGCCGCTGCGTCGATCCAACTGGTACCGCCGCCACTATCAACCCGCAGTCAAAGCCGCTGCGCTTGGTGAAGGGCTCCGCTTCCACGACCTGCGCCACACCGCCGCCGCGCTGGCCATCGAAGCGGGCGCCATCCCAAGGCGATTCAGGAGCGAATGGGCCACTCAACGATCCGGCTAACGTTCGACCGCTACGGCCACCTGCTGCCGGGACTGGAAGAGGCTGTGGTTGATCAACTCCATGAAGCTTTCGCTCGCCCGACAGCGCGTGCTGGTCTGCGGACGCTCTCCTAGTCGTCATACTCAGCCTGCATTTGTGCGTTGAGCGGCGACCGCTCGAACGTCAAACAGTCCTGCGCGAGGTTGAGTAGCGCAAGCCGCTCTGCTGTTGCAGTCGCCTCGAAGAAAGCAATGCTTCGACAATGGACGCCCATCTGGCTGAGAGCAGGCAGCTCGCTGATCAGCTCATTTTGAAATGCCTCGATTTCTGCAAGTTCGAAGCGGGTTGCAATGACTTCCGTGATCTCATCATCAATGTGATCTGTCTCGGACTGGTGGACGTCCAGTACGTATGTCCCGTGTCCGGTGAGATCCAGCGGGGCGCCGTCGCGTCCAAAGTAGAACGCAGTCGCTATCTGGCCAGCTTTAAGCGTGGTGCTCACGAATCCGTCCAAAGTGCCTAGCTGCGCCTCACCTTTGAGGCCACCAAGGTTGCTGAGGTAGGACCACGATCGGTAGGGCTGCAATAGTCTCGTGCAGACGTACTCGCCAAAGAGTCTGAGCGCGTCGTCCGGGATGGCTTCTCCTTCTGCCATGGTCGCACTCGCGCGGGAGAAGAGGTTTTTCGCTTGGTACTCGCTGATCGGTTCGTGACTATCCAAGAGGTGCCATACGTCGAGCCCTAACCGGGCAGCGGCGTCGTACGCTCCTTCGATCTTTCGGCTGCGGAGCGCCGTGACAGCGTCTCGTCGCGATTGCTGCGAGGTCCAGAGCGCTATGGCTGCGACTATCAAGCTCGCAAGACCGGCGAACCACTGTCCGAGTGTCCCCCATTCCAAATTGCTCATATTGGAGTGCTCCAGTATTTGATTCGACAATAGTAGGGCACCGAAGAATCCA
>ENA-ORXR01001550-ORXR01001550.1-marine-metagenome-genome-assembly--contig:-NODE-1550-length-24182-cov-32.723460_pt1 | contig 24182 bp, 19 predicted proteins | sample MGYA00237866_ERZ511479 | MGnify/ENA metagenome assembly ERZ511479 | reverse complement strand
CACAAATTCCGCGAGGCTGTCACGCCCGTTTTTGAGGATTTGTACGAGAGTGTTTCGAGTGGAAAAGAGGCGGAAGTTGTCATCAAAGCCAACGAACAAGCCGATTACCGCGTCAAACTGGAAGCAGAATTAAAGGAAATCCGTGACTCGGAAATGTGGCAGACAGGCGCGCAAGTGCGTAAGCTGCGACCGGAAAATAATTAACATATTTGTAGTTTTATTTGTAGAGAAAATTCATGAATTTTCTCTACAAATGAATTGCGTCGCGTTACGATTAATGCGAAAAATACTACACACATTCGCGCTTATCGGGCTGACCGTTATGGTCGCGTTCCATGCCTATACATTGGACGTGACCAACGACGAAGCCTACTCATTTTTCCTACTCAAAACGGAATATTACCGCGCTTTGTTCGGTACGGCAAACACGCATTGGCTCAATAGTATTTTGATGAAAATTGAAATGCTCACGCTGGGTGATGCGCCTTTTGCTTGGCGACTTCATTCGGTGCTGGCGTTTCCGTTTTTTTGTGTGGGCGTGTATCGTGTGACGGGCTTTACTCGAAATAATGCACTGGCGATTATTTGTTATTCGCTCATTGTTTTGAATCCCTATGTGTTGGATTGGTTTGCATTGGCGCGTGGGTATGCGTTGGCGTTGACATTTCAAGTGTGGGTCTTGTATTATTTAATTCGAGTTACGAGTTACGAGTTACGAGTTCCCAAACGGAGTGGAAAAGGGCATTTTAAGAAAGATAAACTCAAAAACACTTCTGTTTCACGTCTATTTAGCCAACTCGTAACCCGTAACTCGCTAACTCGCAACTCGAGTTTGTTTTACGTTTGGGCAAAAATCCTCTTGCTCTGCGCCTTGATGTTGGTAGCAAATTTGTCGTATTTTTATACATTTTTGGGAATTTTTAGCGTTTTTTTATTATCGACACGTAAAACGATTTTGCAAATCGTTACTGAAAAACGGACAGAACGATTTACAAAATCGTTTTACATTCTGACGAGATCAGAGATAATAATACTCGCACTTGGATTTGTTTTACTCTTATTTCTGGCAATGGCAAATTTATGGTTTGTACGACAAAATGACCCTTCGATGTACGGCGGAAATGAGTTGGTGTATTCCATATTTGGAACGGTGTGGGAGGCGTTTTTTTATCAGATGAATGATGGTGGAATTGCTGTCGTTTTGGCTTGGTTGACATTGGCGTCGTTGCTTATTTTCGGGGGAATTTCGGCGGCTCGTTTTATTAAAAATAGACAAATTACGCTTGCGTTTTCGCTGACTTTGATTGTTGGGGTTTTGGTCTTGTTGAATTTGTTTTTTCATATCCTATTCGATGCGCCTTATCTGGCGAATCGGACGGCTTTGCAGTGGTGGATTCCGGGAGTCTTGCTGGTTTTTTTCCGTACCGACGACTTTAGCCGTCGCGAAGCCAACGACCCGACGGCTAAAGTCGTCGGTACGGGGGAAACCTATAAGGTTTTTAGAAACCTTATGGGTTTAGGTGTGAGTGCGATTTTGGCGATACATCTATACACCCAATTCAATCCAAATATTGCCTATGAATGGCGCGATGCAAGTTACAGCAAACGGATTACCAATGATTTACACGAATTAAAGGCGAAAAATGTGGGGCTGAATAAATACGTGATAGGTGTTTTTTCAAATTATTATAAAATTACAGACGAGCGTTTTGAAGATTTACAATACCAACATTTACCCGAAAAAAAATTAAAGGATTGTGAAGAAAAAGAATGGGGAAAATTGAGCAATTTGGATTATATAATTGTTTCATTTGATGAAACGATTGATTGTTTGCAACGTAGAAACATAGGGTATGAAATTGTGAGGCAATATGACAATCATCGCGTAGTTCGTTTGGGAACTCGCAACCCGCAACCCGCAACCCGTTAACTCGCAACACGAAAATGGAAACAGCAACGATATATTACCCAAAATTATCAGACATCAACGATGCCACGCAGCGACTACGCGGGATTGCGGGAGTAACCCCTTTGATGGAAAACCTCAATTTGTCGCAGGAATACGAGTCGCACATCATGCTCAAGCGAGAAGATTTGCAGGTCGTGCGCTCGTACAAAATCAGGGGCGCGTATAATAAAATGTCGTCGCTGACCGAAGCGGAATTGGCGAAGGGCATCGTATGTGCGAGTGCGGGCAATCACGCACAAGGCGTTGCCTATTCCTGCCGAAAAATGGAGGTGTGCGGTACGATTTTTATGCCCACTTCTACGCCGAATCAGAAGATTGGACAGGTGAAAATGTTTGGTGGAGAATATGTGACGGTGGAGTTGGTGGGGGACACTTACGATGATGCTTATCATTCGGCATTGGAATTTTGTGAGGCGCAAGATAGTACATTTATTCATCCTTTTAATGATGCGAAAGTCATTGAAGGTCAGGCAACAGTGGGCTTGGAAGTCTTAGGGCAAACACCTGTGGCGATTGATTATATTTTTCTGCCCGTTGGCGGCGGCGGCTTGTCGGCAGGGGTGAGTTCGGTGTTTAAATCGCTCTCGCCAAGCACCAAAATCATTGGAGTAGAGCCTGAAGGTGCGCCTTCGATGTCGCTTTCTATCAAAAATGGGGTGAATACCGAGTTGAAAAAATACGACAAATTTATCGACGGTGCGGCGGTCGGTAGAGTAGGAGATTTGAACTTTGAAATCTGCCGACAAAACCTTGACGATATGCTCACCGTACCCGAAGGGCGTGTATGTCAAACGATTCTGGATTTGTACAATAAAGACGCTATCGTAGCCGAACCCGCAGGCGCACTCGCCCTCGCTGCCCTCGACCAATACCGCGACAAAATCAAGGGTAAAAACGTGGTCGTCTTGATTAGCGGAAGCAATAATGACATCACCCGAACCGCCGAAATTCGGGAACGTGCCTTGCTGTATCGCGGTTTGAAACACTACTTTATCGTGCGCTTTCCACAACGTCCGGGTGCTTTGAAGGAGTTTGTGAGCGACATACTCGGACCGGACGACGATATTACGCATTTTGAATATAAGAAAAAACACAATCGTGAAACCGGACCTGCCGTTGTTGGGATTTTACTAAAAAATAAAAAAGACCTCGAACCACTCATCGAACGCATGAAAACGAATAATTTTTACGGAGAATATTTGAACGAAAAACCTGATTTATATCAGTTTCTTGTTTAGTCGATAGTCGATAGTCTCAATAGTACTATTTTTTCGCTGTGCGAAAAAAACTGACTCGCGGCTGCCTATGGACTATGGACTATCGACCATGAACTAATTTATGAACAAACAAATCCTCCGCCTCGCCATTCCCAATATCATCAGCAATCTCTCTGTGCCGCTACTCAGCACCGTCGATACTGCGCTCATGGGGCGACAAGAATCTGCGGCGTACATCGGCGCGGTGGGTTTGGGCGCGATTATTTTCAACTTTATTTATTGGTCTTTCGGCTTTCTGCGTATGGGTACGACAGGACTCGCCGCGCAAGCCTATGGCAATGACAATCAGCAGGAATTGAGCAATATTTTGGGTCGGGCGTTTATCGTGGTGGCAGGTGGTACGGTCTTGATTTGGGCATTGCAAGTGCCGATTGCTTGGGCGAGTTTTGGGCTGCTCGAAGGTAGCCCGGAGGTGGAAGCATTGGCGCGCGAATACTACGGGATTCGTATTTGGGCGGCTCCGGCTACGATTGGTTTGTATGCGATGATGGGTTGGTTTTTTGGGATGCAAAACGCGATTTATCCCATGATATTGACCATTCTGATTAATATTGTGAATGTGGTTGCCAACCTTTATTTGGTCAATCATTTGGGGATGAAAGCAGACGGCGTGGCACTCGGTACAGTCATCGCGCAATACGTGGGGATGGTGGCTGCGGTCGGGCTGTTTTATTATCGTTATGGTGATTATATAAAATATTTTAACCGCAAAAAAATACTTGAATTAGAGGCGATTAAGCGGTTTATGTCGCTCAATGCCAATATTTTTATTCGCACTTTTTGTCTGATTTTTGTCTTGGCTTTTTTCGCCAATCAATCTGCCAAACAAGGCGATGTCTTACTCGCCGTCAATATGATTTTGATGCAGTTGATTAATTGGATGGCGTATGGCGTGGATGGTTTTGCTTTTGCGTCGGAAAGTCTCGTGGGCAAGTACGCAGGTGCGAAGGATATGGCGAATTTGAAAAAGGCGGTGCGCTACTCTTTTGCTTGGGGAATGGTCTTGGCATTGATGTTTAGTGTTGCGTACTTTTTCGGAGGAAAGCCCTTGCTTTGGCTGTTTACCGACCAAGAAAATATCGTTGTGGCTGCCTTACCTTTTATGGCTTGGATGGCGGTGATTCCTTTGATAGCCACGCCTTCATATATGTGGGACGGCATTTATATCGGGATGACGGCTTCGCGGGAAATGCGGGATAGCATGCTACTGGCGATGCTTATTTTTCTGATTAGTTTTTTCGCTTTTCGATTTATGGAGAATGATGGACTTTGGTTGGCTTTGGTGATTTTTTTGGTGGCACGAGGGTTGATTCAGTGGTTGTGGTGGCATCGGAGGATAATGATTAAAGGTTAATGATTAATTTTTTTGTTTACCCTGAATCGCTATTTATTTATTTATTTATTCAGTCCGTTTGATTAGTTCGCGGTCAAAATCCAATGTTTATACTTCTTTAGGTTAAGAATTTGACTTTTTGCCGTGGGGGATTTTGTGCTTAGTTTTTGCTTTGAAAATGGGAGTTTATCGGGATAAATGACTGTTTTTAAAGTAAAAAATAAGTGCAAAAGCCACCGTCAAAATGTTAAATTCTTAGCCTAAAGAAGTATACATATTTATTTTGTGAGTGTTTTAATAATGTCTTCGATGATATAATTTACATCCTCTTCGTCAATTTTGTCTTTATAAGTTATTTGAACTTCGGAATGTATATTATTATGTACAATCAAGATAGAAATAACTTTTAGTTTACCAAAACTATTTAATATTTTGGAGTTAATACCCTCATTATCACCCCATAGTTTATTGGAAGAATTAATATAATCTACACGTTCTCTATATTTCCAACCGATTTTTGTTTCATCCAATTTTCCAAAATCACTTTCAAATGAGTTTATGGTCTTTTTATCTGTACTACTACTCAATGAAGAGCTTTTATGTATATTTTGACCTATATTGTAGATGTTTGATGAATCAGTGTTTTCGGGAGATTCTAATTGAATGTATCCTATTTGATAATTGAATTCGTTTATAGCTAAATTATACTTCTTTATTAGGTCCTCTGAAATAAAGTAACTTCGTATCTTATTTTCGATTAATTTATCTTTCCCTTTAAAAAAATACTCGTCCATTATCTCGGCATATTCATTACCAAACGCATCGTCTTTATCTTTATGTGTTGAAATTATATTAACTGTTTTAATTAAACATTCCATTTCAATCTTAGCGTATTCCGCATAAGTTACAAAATCCAGATTTTCATAACATGTAAGAGCTTTTTTGGAATCTTGCAGGGCTATTTCTTTGGCTGTTTGGCTTTTACATTGTGTACTTGTAATTAACAAAATGACTAATGTGATATATCTCATATTTTGAATTTATTGCTGAAAAAGTAAAACGATTTTGTAAATCGTTATCAGTGGTTGTGGTGGCATCGTAGAATAGTGCTCAATGATTAATGGCTAATGATTAATTTTTTCTTCAATCCGCATCAATCAATTTTTCGATATTGACCTTCAAGCCGTCAATGATTTCAATATCAATCGACCAATCCAATATTTGCCATGATGTGGCTGTTTCGGCTGTCATTACTTTTCGGGAATCGGTGAATATCCAAATGACTTTTTCCACACCGTTTTTTAATAACTCATCGGTCTTTTTATGGAAATAACTGAGCGTACTCATGACATCTTCGGGTTCTGCTTTTATATCCACTTCAATGACGATTTTGGGCGGTATATTGAGATATTTGTTTGGGTCTTCTATCTTTTTTAATTGTACTTTTTCATATATAGCAATATCTGCCGCTCGTCTTCTTTTTTTCTCAAATTGTAGTCCGACTTCACTGGTTAATACACGGTATTTTTTATCTAATTTTGCATCCAAAAAACATACCAAGCTCGTAATAAGCAAAGATTGTATATAACTGCTGCCCATGATTTCTTCGAATTGTTTTTCACCGTTTAAATAATCTTTATAGCCTTTATAGTATATAGGTTGACCGTCCACGATTTCGTAGATGAGTGATTCGGGTACACGTTGAGCAGTACTTTTCATTGAGTGGCAAATTTAAAGTCAATTCTCAATTTAAGGTTTTATTGGGAGATTTACAATATTTATAAAGGGAATGATGGACTTTGGTTAGCTTTGGTGATTTTTTTGGTGGCAAGGGGCGGGATTCAGTGGCTGTGGTGGCATCGGCGGATAATGCGGTCAAAATAATTCCTATCTTTACCCATTCAAAAGAACAACATCACTAATAAGTTGACAATCAAACAATCATGCAATCCACCTACATCGCTATTTTCCTGTGCGCCATTCTAAATTTCGCCGCAGGCTGCAAAAACACTCCTCAACCGGACACCATTCCCAAGCCCCAATTTGAGCAAAACGAACCACAACCCCTCCTCACCGGAGCCGAACAAGTCAATGAATATCTTCCCTTAATTGGTGAGCGCAAAATTGCGATGGTCGTCAATCAAACCTCAACAATAGGAGAAACACATTTAGTAGATGCCCTGCTTGCTAAGGACGTAAATATACAGAAAATATTCGCACCCGAACACGGCTTTCGCGGTACAGCGGACGCAGGCGAGCAGGTCGCGGACGGGCGCGATACACGCACGGGTTTGCCGATAGTTTCTTTATATGGAAAAAACAAAAAACCGTCGCAGGAAATGTTGGTGGGATTGGACTTGGTGGTCTTTGATATTCAGGATGTGGGGGCGCGATTTTATACCTATATTTCTACGATGAGCTATGTGATGGAGGCTTGCGCGGAGGCAGGGATTCCGGTGATGGTGCTGGATCGTCCGAACCCCAATGGACATTATGTGGATGGACCTGTTTTGGAGGCAGGGCAAAGCTCTTTCGTGGGCTTACATTCTGTGCCTGTGGTGCATGGCATGACGGTGGCGGAGTACGCACGCATGGTCAACGGCGAAGGCTGGCTCGAAAACGGTGTGCAATGCAATTTATCGTATATTTCGTGCAAAAATTACGACCATAACACACCCTACGCACTTCCCGTCAAACCTTCCCCGAATCTGCCTAATGCAAGGTCGATTTATCTCTATCCCTCACTGGCATTTTTTGAGGGAACGAGCTTTAGTATAGGGCGCGGTACGACGACTCAATTTCAGGTCATCGGACATCCAGAAAATAGGGTAGGGGATTACGAATTTACGCCCGTTTCGATGCCGGGGGCGAAGTACCCCAAACATGAAAATATATCGTGCAGAGGCTTAGATTTGAGTGAATTAAATAACGAATCACTACATAAAATCAATCACATCCAGCTCAATTATTTGATTGATATGTACACTAATTTTTCGGATAAAGATTCGTTTTTTAATAGTAATAATTTCTTTAATTTATTAGCAGGAAATGAAACTTTGCAACAACAAATTAAAGCAGGAATGAGTGAGGCGGAAATTCGGGCGACTTGGGAGCAGGATTTGAGGGCGTTTAAAGAGATGCGTAAGAAGTATTTGTTGTATAAAGACTTTGAGTGAGCATTTTAGTTGATAAAATCGTAAATTTGTAAAAATAAAATATCATGGCATACACAAATTTTACTTTACAAGAAAATTCGTAATAAATTCAATATCAAGGAGATTCGTGTAGAACTTTTTGATAATATTGAAGCAATACCAATCAGCGATTGGCTTAAAGAAACGCTTGCTATGACCAAAAAAATTCCCATGAGGAGCGAAAAAGCAAAGTCCGAACTTATCGTCACGCCGATTCTTGTTGAGTTACGGCGACGAAATGATAACTTTTTCACCTTCTTTTCCGGCGAAGCCCTGAATGTTGATAGCGAGCTTGATCTGTCCGGCGAATGTGATTTTATTTTGACGAAAGATGATGCAAGATACGGTATTGATGCACCGATTACTTCGTTGGTGCAAGCCAAGAAAAATGACCTTGAATTGGGCGTCGTTCAATGTGCTGCACAGATGATTGGTGCGGCTCAATTCAACAAGAATAATAATAATCCGATTGATGTCATTTATGGCTGTGTGACGACTGCGGAGGTTTGGAATTTTATGAAATTAGAAGGTAATGAATTGCTGATAGACGAGAATTTATATTATTTCAAAGAAATAGAAATGGTTATTGGTGCTTTCCAAAAAATTATTGATTATTACAAGCACACACTCAGTGAAATGACAGTCGTTTAACCCGAAAACTCGTAACCCTTAACTCGAACACTTATGAAAGGAAAAACCGTATTTATCAGCGGCGCAAGCCGGGGTATCGGCAAAGCAATTGCGCTACGTTTGGCAAGGGAAGGAGCGAATATTGCAATCGCAGCAAAAACTGTCGAACCACACCCGAAATTGGAGGGAACAATATTCACTGCTGCAAAGGAAATGGAAGCAGTAGGCGGACAGGCTCTACCCATTCAAGTGGACATCAGAGACGAGGAAAATATCAAGTCTGCGGTAGAGAAAACGGTGGCACATTTTGGCGGTATCGACATACTGATTAATAATGCAAGTGCGATTAATTTGAGCAAAACGCCTGACATTCCCATGAAGCGGTACGACCTTATACACGACATCAATGTGCGCGGTACGTTTATGATGTCCAAATATGCAATTCCACATCTAAAAAACGGCACGAATCCGCACATTCTCAACTTGTCGCCACCCTTGAATATGGATCCTCAGTGGTTTGGCAGACATCTGGCTTATACAATGAGTAAATATGGTATGAGTCTGATAGTCTTGGGCTTGGCAGATGAACTAAAAGCTGATGGCATTGCTGTCAATGCGCTTTGGCCCAAAACGACTATTGCTACGGCTGCTGTGCGGAATATTTTGGGAGGCGAGGACTTGATAAAGTGCAGCCGAACACCTCAAATTATGGGAGATGCCGCACATGAAATTCTTACACAATCAAGCGAACAATGTACAGGTAATTTCTTTGTGGATGAAGATATTTTACGAGAAAAAGGGATGACGAATTTTGACAAATATGCGGTAGATACGAGTCGGGAATTGGTACCTGATTTTTTCTTGTAAAGGAACATACTCTAAATTGATTTAGTCCTCTCGCTTACAATTTTCTCATTAAAAAAACATTTGTCCTATCAATATCGTATTTTCGTGGACGATTTACAATACCGATATTCATCGGCACAGGAATCGTAATTACGAATATGCAGATTACTAAATTAACATACGACCAAGTACCTCAATTTTCGACGCGAGATAGAGCTTATGTACAAGAAGTGGATGCTTTGCGACCTTTCTACGAATATCCTGTTTCGATAGAAAATTTTAAAACAATTATTGAAAAGAAAAAAGCATATAAAAATCGCAATACGCTTGTAAATATCCTCAAAAAACAATACCAAGAAGTTGAGACCACAGATAAAGTTAAAGCGAATATTGATGCCTTAAATTCTGAAAATACGTTCACTATTATTACCGGACATCAACCTTCATTGGCTACCGGACCGCTTTATTTTATTTATAAAATCATCTCCACAATTAATCTCGCCGAACAACTCACCAAACATTATCCCGCTTATAATTTTGTGCCGATATATTGGATGGGCAGTGAAGACCACGACTTCGAGGAAATCAATCATTTCAATCTATTCGGCAAAACGCTGACGTGGGAAAATGACCAAAAAGGCGCGGTTGGAAAGATGTTCACTAAAAATATCGTACCCGTACTCGACGAACTCAAAACGCTACTCGGTGAGTCGGAAAATGCTCAAAAAATATTCGACCTCATGCACCGCGCATACGCACAAAATGAGACTTTAGACGAAGCAACTTTCTATCTCGCGAATGAATTATTCAAGCAATACGGCTTAGTGGTTTTTATTACGAGCAGCCGCGAGGCAAAGCAATTATTTGTCGATTTTATCTTAAAAGAAATTATAGAACAACCTTCCTATGAAATTGTAAATCAAACGATTAGCGAGTTAGAAAAAGCTGGATTTAAAGGACAGGCAACACCCCGCAAAATTAATTTTTTCTACATGCGCGAAGGCATACGCGAGCGTATCGTGCGCGAGGGCGAGGCGTACAAGGTCTTGAATACGAATTATACATTCTCCGAAAAAGAAATCACACAAGAAGTGCGCGAATACCCCGAACGATTTAGCCCGAATGTGATTATGCGTCCGCTTTACCAAGAGGTTTTATTTCCCAATTTGGCATATATCGGCGGCGGCGGCGAGATAGCTTATTGGTTGGAACGCAGGGCGCAATTTGAGTATTTTGGGGTGCCGTTTCCGATGTTGGTGCGGCGGGCTTCGGTGATGTGGCTGGATGCAGGACAAACCAAAAAAATGAATCAATTGGGCTTTAGTATAACAGAAATTTTTAGAGAAGAAGATGCCTTAATTAAGCATTTTGTACAAAAAAATACGACACAAGAATTGGATTTGAGCGAAGCCAAAACACAATTAAAAACATTGTATGATACTATTTTGGCGCAAGCCAAAAGCATAGATAATTCGCTCGAAAAAAGCGTATTAGGCGAACAAACAAAAGCCCTCAAAAGCCTCGACCAACTCGAACAAAAACTCCTCCGCGCCGAAAAACGCCAACACGAAACCTCCACCAATCGCATCAAAGGTTTGAAAGGAAAACTGTTTCCGAATCGTGGTTTGCAAGAGCGCAAGGACAATTTTATGGCGTTTTATCTAAAATATGGTGATGATTTTATAGGCACTTTAAAAGAACATATTGACGTTTTAGACAAACAAATGCTTGTTATTAGTCCATAGTCAATGGTCGATAGTCCATAGGTTTTATTTTTTCGCTGCGCGAAAAATAAGACCTGTAACTCTCAATCTCTTCGCCAAATGAAAAATTGATAATTGATAATTGAGAGTTGATAATTATTTCATTTAAACATTCGTAAAAAACAGATTTCGTTCGTATTATAAATATTGATTTTGAATTAATTATAAATTATACATTCTCAATTCTCAATTTGGCGAAGACATTAACCCTACGGACTATTTTAATTTAATTTTTAACTAATAAAAAAGCCTAATGGTGTGATTCTTAATTCATTGACAATTATTGGGCGTACTAGTACCGGCTGTCTTTAGTTCCGATAGCTATCGGAAAAAAGGTTTGAAAAACCTTTAATCTCGCGTATATTCGTACCAACGTGAATGCTCCCTTGCGGTCGTCGGCAGCTAAAGACAGCCGCTACTATTTGTCAATGACTTATGAATCGTTGCACTAATGAAGTATCTTTACATTCCAAGCCCCAAAGCAAAATATTTTCACAAATACAACGAATAAACGAATCCACGAATAACGAATAAACGAATAACGAATAACGAATAAACGAATAACGAATCCACGAATAACGAATAACGAATCCACGAATAACGAGTTAACGAATAACGAATCCACAAAATTTAAAATTATGAACATCAGATTATTAGGTTTTTTATTGATAGCGAGTTTGCTGTTTGCTGCTTGCGAAGACGATGGGAATCCGCCAATATGGGGAGATTTGGACAACCATGTTTTCGTACTAAACGAAGGGAATTTTGGCTCATCAAATGGTTCGCTGACCGCTATAAGCCGGGAATCGGGTTTAGTGTGGGATAATATTTTTGAAATGGTCAACGAGTTTCAGCTCGGCGACGTGGTTCAATCCATGACATTTCACAATAATAAAGCATATATCGTGGTGAATAATTCGGGCAAAATTGAAGTCGCGAACGCCACGACGCTCGAAAGCGAAAGCACGATTAACGGACTGTCCGCACCGCGTTATTTTTTTCCGATTAATGATGATAAAGCCTACGTGACGAATATCACTTTTGGCGGTTCTACGACCTTAGATATTATTGATTTAAAAACCAATGAAATCACCAAAACTATCCCAACGGGATGGGGCGAACAAATGGTGATGTCCGGCGGAAAGGTCTTTGTTGGCATTATGAATAGTTATGATTTGATGGTCATTGATGCGGCTACCGACGAGGTCATACAGACGCTTTCTGTAACTTACTCACCCAACAGCCTGCAAGTAGATAAAAATGGAAAAATTTGGGTATTGAGCGATGGCGGTTATTATGGTGAGGATGTTCCCGCTTTGCGACGCATCGACCCCAATACACTCGAAACAGAGCAAGTACTTACCTTCTCCAATTCGGAGGCATCACCACAAAAACTTGCGATCAATAGCGCAGGCGACGAACTGTATTATCTTGAAAGCGGAGAGGTTTGGAGAATAGATATTGAAGATGGCATACTGCCCGAAAATGCGTTTATTACTTCCGATAATTACACTTTTTATGCCTTGGGCGTAGATCCCGCGAATGGGTATATCTATACTTCCGATGCGGCTGATTTTCAGTCCAAAGGCGGTGTTTTTTATTATCGCCCCGATGGTACGCCGATTGATGGTTTTGAGGCAGGAGTGATTCCCGGCGGCTTTTGTTTTAATTAATTGAGTCGATAGTCCATGGTCTATAGTCCATAGTACCACTTTTTTCGCATAGCGAAAAATATAGCCTCGCGGCTACCTATGGACTATGGACTACCGACTGAAAAACACTATGAACTTTCTAAACCAACTGCTTTCGCCCAAACCGCTGCCTTACGATTACGAAGATTGGAAAAAAGAACCTTTCACACAAAGAGCCAAAATGGTTTGTCAGGCATGGGCAATTCAGGGTTTTGGTGCGCCGATTTCTATTGCGGTTTTCTATTTTTTGAAAATCGTATTTTATGTGTGGATGTGGATTTGGTTTTGTTCCTTTTCAATCGAACTCGGTACACGGGCAACTATCGCAACTTGGTGGTTTGAGTTAGAAGCACTTGGAAAATTCATATTTTGGACGGCACTGCTTGAGGTATCGGGTTTGGGCGGTGCAAGCGGTCCGCTGACCGGGCGGTATGTGCCACCTTTAGGCGGAATGACCTATTTCCTTCGCCCGAATACGATTAAAGTTCCCCTTTTTCCCAACACACCTATCATTGGAAACGATAAGCGAAGCATCTTGGATGTTGCGCTGAATTTATTATTATTTTATTGCCTGATTCAAGTTTGTATTGCGCCGAAAATTACGCCTGAAATTGTATTGCCTGTTGTCCTGCTATTACCACTTTGCGGCGTATTGGATAGAACGGTTTTTCTGGCGGCAAGGGCTGATATTTATTTTCCGATGATCGTTTGTTTTATGTTTCCTGAACAAACGGGGCATGGATTAAAATTGATTTGGTTTGGTATCTGGTTTTGGGCGGCTTTTTCCAAACTTACCCCCAATTTCACCTCGGCAGTTTGCGTGATGATTTGCAATAGTCCGTGTTTTGGATTGTCTATTTTTCAAAAATTAAAAAAACGACTTTTCCAATCCTATCCTGATAATTTGCAGCCCAGTAAGCTGGCGAATTACATGGCGCATTTTGGTACAGCTATCGAATTTATTTCCCCCATTATACTCATATTATTTATTGGAAATGCGGAAATTACGTATTACGCTTTGATTGCTTTGACAGTCTTTCATGTATTTATTTTTATTAATTTTCCGATGGGCGTACCGATGGAATGGAATGTCATTATGGTGCTCGGTGCTTGGAGTCTATTCTTGTATCATCCTGAATTTACGCCACTTGCACTTCATCAGCCCGGTTTAATTGCTGTCTTGGCGATGTCCTTATTTGTTTTGCCTTTAATGGGCAATTTTTTTCCTCGAAAAATATCCTTCCTTCTATCTATGCGTTATTATGCGGGTACTTGGGCTTACAGTGTTTGGCTGTTCAAGGGCGATAGTAAAGAAAAAATTGACCAAAATATTCCCAAAACATCCAAAGACCTCATCAAACAATTACTCCTTTTTTATGATAAAGATACCGCAGAAGCAACGATGTCGCGTGTAACGGCATTCCGTCTGATGCACTTGCCGGGTAGGTTGCTGCACAGTCTTTTGCCAAAAGCAGTAGAAAATATCGACGATTATCAGTGGGTAGAGGGCGAATTTATTGCAGGTGAAGTGGTCGGCTGGAATTTTGGAGATGGACATTTGCACCACGAACCCGTTTTGGCGGCTATTCAAAAACGTTGTAATTTTGAATCCGGGGAATTGCGGGTGATCATGGTGGAGTCGCCGACTTTTCTTTCTCAAAAATTAGAATATCGCATACATGACGCGAAAGATGGTTTGATAGAAGATGGATTGGGTTATACCAAAGATTTTATTGATAAAATGCCGTGGGGAGAAGATTTCTAACGATACCCCACATCTCTAAGTATCCCGTTTGCTAAACTTTTTAAGTTTCGTAAACGTAAGCAATGCGCTGATTTTTAGTTGATTATAGGGTTTTTCTATCTACCTACGTTTACGAAACTTGAAAAGTTTAGCAAACGAAATTATTGATTTTTTTATTTGAAATTTTATTAGTGTATAAAATAATTCAATGTCTTCGCCAAATTGAGAATTGAGAATGTATAATTGAGAATTGATTTTAATTAATAATTTGTAATAAAATTATTTTCAGTTATTTATAAAATAAAAAATAAAATAATTATCAACTCTCAATTATCAATTTTTCATTTGGCGAACATATTGATAGTTAATTTTCAATAAAATACAAAAAATGCTGTTGCCTGCCATTTATAAAATGTCAGCCAACTCGCGCAACCAAAAAAGATATGGGTTATCAATAGATTTATAAAATATTAGCCGACTCATGTTCATTTTCAACAATTACAAATAATCCAAATTGTAATTGTTTTTTTTACACAACCCGCAACTCAAACTTAATATGCAATCAAAGAAAGTACAATTTACCAATCAAAACGGCTACAAACTCTCAGCTAAATTAGAAATACCTGCGGATGGTGTTACTTATGCCTACGCTATATTAGCGCATGTATTTACGGGCAATAAAAACCTGATTGCGACGCGCTACATTGCGCGATGTTTGACGCAAAATGGTATTGCCGTACTGCGTTTTGATTTTACCGGATTGGGCGAAAGTGAAGGTGATTTTGAAGATACGAATTTCACATCAAATGTAGAAGATATACTGGCGGCAGCACAATTTTTAGAAGAAAATTACGAAGCTCCGCAGTTGTTGGTCGGACATTCGCTCGGCGGCGCGGCGGTGGTTTTTGCCGCTTCACAATTGTCGTCCATCAAAGCCGTAGCCACGATAGGTACGCCTTCCGAACCCGAACACGTTACTCACCTAATCGCGGATAATATCGAAACCATCGAAGCCACAGGAAAAGCCAAGGTCTGCATCGGTGGTAGGACATTTACCATTAAAAAGCAATTTTTGGATGACCTGCAAAATAAAAATATGTACGGTGTACTGCGCGAACTTCGCAAGCCCATTCTCGTGATGCACTCTCCGCAAGATACCATTGTCGAAATCGAAAATGCGGCTAAGATTTACCATGCTGCTCATCATCCGAAAAGCTTTGTTTCATTGGATGGTGCCGACCATATGTTGAGCAATAAATCGGATGCACATTATGTCGGCAATTTGGTGGGAACATGGCTGGGTCGTTACATTGATAAACCGGAATCCGCTCCTTTGAAAACAGACAAACAAGTCGTCGCACGACTCGACGATACGGGCTATACCACCGAAATCAAAGCAGGCAAACATGCCCTGCTTGCCGACGAATCAGGAGCAGTGGGTGGTGATGATTTTGGTCTTTCTCCGTATGAATTACTCTCGTCTTCATTGGCAGCTTGCAAGGTGATGACGATGCACATGTATGCCCGTCGAAAAAAGTGGGATTTGCAAGAAGCACTCGTGCATATTGATTATAATCGCCGATATATGGAGGATTGTGCGGACTGCGAAAATGCTGGTAAACGCATCGAACATTTTGATTGTACAATAGAATTGGAAGGCAATTTAACAGAAGAGCAACGACAACGAATCCTTGAAATTTCAGCACGATGCCCCGTACACAAAACACTTCAAAATGTGGTGAATATTGACTCGAAGTTGAAATAATGGCTCATGATTTGCTACTTTTTTTGACCTGTCTGACATCTTGGCTACCCGTCGAAATTGCCAAAAGTGAAGTCTTGTCAGACGAATCCCTTTGTTCGGAGCGAATATTTTATGAGACAAATCACTATATTTTGCAAAAACCTTCGTCTGCCGAGTAAACCAAACAAGCAAACTTAGACAGATAACCGACATCTTTAAATGAACAGGCAATCAAAAATCACCAAATCAAAAATCATTCATTCTTTCAAAAATACATAGAACGGAACTCCCAACATCAGCATTACAAATCCCCAAAGCACGACCTCACTTCCCGACCCAATCACCGCAAAAATAGCAAAAGTAAACGCCGCCAATCCAATCCAAGTACTCCGTCTTTTCCAAACGGGCAATTCTTTTTTATCGGATAAAATCATGTACGATGCGGACGAAAATAGGTACGGCACAAGCGCAGTCAACGTAGAAAGCAACATCATAAATTCAAAGGCTTTATTGAGTCCTTTCGCGTAATTGAGTGCCATCAGAATCGACGCCAAAATACTCGAAAAAATAATACCTGCCGCCGGACTGTCATGCCGATTTAGTTTTGCAAAAAACTTTGGAAATATGCCATCTCGCGCTGCCGCAAGTGGGATTTGACCTTGCATCAGTAGCCAACCATTCAATGCGCCAAAGGTCGAAATCACCGCACCAGCCGCTACAAAATATTCCGCCCCATCACCAAAAATCACCCGCGCCGCATCTGCAAATGGCGCAGCCGAATGTTGCAGTTCATCGGGAGGAATAACACCCATCACCGCCACCGAGCCCAAGATATACACCCCAATCGCCACCCAAACACCTATCCAAGTTGCTCGTGGAATCGTGGCAGCGGCATCGTCCACATTATCCGCCGGAATAGTCGCGGATTCGACGCCGAGAAAAGCAAAAAGTGTCAAAGTCGTGGTTTGAATAATGGCAGTAAGGTTGGTTTCTCCGCTTAGATTGAAGGGCGCGAAATGCTCCATTTTTACGAAAAATAAACCTACAATCGTCACCAAAATCAGCGGAATGATTTTGAGAATCGTCGTCACAAGTTGCACATATCCTACGTTTTTTATACCGCGATTATTCACCCAAGTCAGCAACCAGATAATCGCCAAACCAAGCCCGACCGCCACCGTCGGCTGCTCATTCAAAATCGGAAAAAACACCGACAGATAACCCAACATCGCCACTGTAATCGCTGCATTGGTACACCAAATCGAAATCCAGTAACCCCATGCCACCAAAAAGCCCGCAAAATCGCCCAAGCCCGCCCGCGAGTACGTGTAAGGACCACCACTTTTCGGCACCATACGACTCAAAGACGCAAACACCTTCGCCAACAACAAAGCCCCCGCCGCCGACACCAACCAACCCAATAAACTCACCCCACCATACGCCGCCAATGAAGCAGGCAATAGGAAAATTCCCGAACCAATCATATTGCCCAAAACGAGCGAGGTAGATGTCCATTTACCTATTTTTTGTTGCATGTGTGTGGTGATTGCTGACTGGTGATTAGTGGTTGGTAATTAGTTGTATAACAAGGACTTGCGTGGTTTCATCTGTTATTTTGAATCGTTCATCAATGCGATGTCCGGCTATCCAGCACATGTCGTTATTCGAGGTGAGTATCGGTATGTTTTCCTTTTCAAATTGTGATAATTTTTTATTCGTGAAAAAATCACTGACGAGTTGGTGCTTACCCTTCATACCAAGCGGTTGAAACGAATCGCCTTGCTGCCAGTACCTCAATTTCAATGGAAAATGCAATTTATCCGCATCCAAACACGCAATATTTGGAGAAGTATCGAATGTGAATTTTTCTTTTTTTATAAATTTAAAAATAAATAAATTATTATTGAAAACGACCTCATTTTTTTCTTTTTCGATGAATAAAAAATCAATTTTACTGTCATCTTTTTTTCGGATAATTAAAGCATCTCTATCGCGTAATATTTCGTGTGTAGCGGACTCGTATTTCGCTCCGGGCTGTCCATTGAATCCCGCGAAAATCTGCTCCGTTTGTGCTTGCCGAAAACCAAAATCGCGCAGCAATTCATACAAGACCGTAGCGGGGGCAGGGTAGGAGAGGAGCGCGGGGATGTTGATGTGGTAAATGGCGTTTTTCCACCCCCCAGCCCCCTCCAAAGGGGGAGAAGAAAGGGGGGAATCCTCCAAAGGGGGAGATTTTTCATTTTGCGAAAAACTACTTGCATTATCACCTTCATCTTTGGTGGACACCACACCGTCATCTCCCCCTTTGGAGGGGGCTAGGGGGTGGACTCCTTCGGCACTAAAAACCTTAGACCTAATATGCTCAATCGCAAAATCATAAAGCACTTCCGCATCCTTAAATCGCTCAATATTCTCTTGAAAAGTTGCCTCTAATGACGGATTTATCTCCTTCAAAACAGGCACAACTTCCAAGCGAATTTTATTTCGAGCATACTTCGTTTCTGCGTTGGAGGCATCTTCGCGGTAGGGGAGGGCTTGCTGTGTGGCGTAGGCGTGAATGTCCTCTTTTGTGGCAAAAAGTATCGGGCGGATGATGCGCTCGCGCCGTGTGGGTATGCCGTGCAAGCCGCGTATGCCTGTACCGCGTGTGAGGTGATACAAGACGGTTTCGACGGCATCATTGGCATGGTGGGCGGTGGCGAGACAGGTGTAGCCCTCGCGTTCCATGATTTCAGCAAACCATTCATAGCGCAAGTCTCGCGCTGCGACTTGAATGGAGATGCTGCGTTCGGCAGCTATTTTTTTGGTGTTGAATCGTTTGGCGTGGTACGTTGCGCCATATTTTTTTGCCAAATCAGACGTAAACTGCTCGTCCTCATCCGACATTTTCCCACGAAGTAAAAAATTACAATGCGCCACCCCAAATGCTATCCCCAAACGTGCAAACAAATCACACATCACCACAGAATCGACGCCTCCACTGACGGCAAGTAGGGGCTTGTTGCCTTCACGAAGGAGTTGGTGTTTGGTGATATGTTGTTTGAATTTTTCTAACATGGTTCTTGCGCTCACGCATCACAAAAGCACAGGGTTTAAACCCTGTGCTTTTGTGATGTTGGATGTGAAAGGGAATTAAGTTGTTCTACAATTTCATTAACTAATATTTTCTCATAATTTTTAACCTCAAAAATGCGCGAAATCCACTGCACACCTCGCGTTGCATTCGTAATAAAAATGGCGTCAAATTCGCTTAATTTTTCATGTGAAATTTGTGTCTCAATAACTTCCTTTTTCATTTCTTGCAAAATATTCATCACCACTTTTCGCATCACACCGCTAATGCAACCTTCGTCCAGCGAAGGTGTGTAAATTACGTTATTTTTCACGAAAAAAACATTGGCTTTGAAAGTCTCTGCAATACGTCCGGCTTGGTTGAGCATGAGGCAATCGTCATAATTATTTTTTTGGCAAAATTGGGCTGCGAGTATATAAGGTAAGGAGTTGGAAGTTTTCAAATTAGCAAGTGGCGAAAGCGGTAATTTGAAGTCAGCGTAAATGCCGATATTTAAACCTTTTTCGTTTACAGTAAATTGATTATCAGTTATTTGTTTGGCTTCAATCAGAAAAATAGGCGTATTGTTTTCGGGTGTGTACAAACCACCATCACTGCGATATAAAGTTAATCGAATACGAAAATTATCGTTGCCTCGCGTTAGTTTTTTTATTTCATTTTTAAAAAAAATAATAGAAAAATGCGTTGGAATATCAACACCTAAAACGTTCATTCCGCGTTGCAATCGTTCATAATGATACGCCAAAAACGGTAATCGCCCATCCAACATCCGAATACTCTCAAATAAAGCATCGCCATAGCGAAATGCGCGATTTTTTGTCGTAAAAATCGGCGTATTCGAATCTATAATTTTACCATTAAAATTGATATGCTGCATACGAAAAAAGCGCGACGCCACAAAGGAACGCCACGCTTACAAATGTTGGATTTGAAATCGCATTTGTGGGGCGATTCAGTATCTTAGTTTCGAGTTAACGAGTTGCGGGTTACGAGTTATTTTTGTTTTGCTTCGCAAAATATTTAACCCGTAACTCGCAACTCGCTATCAATTCAAACTCATTTCAGGAATATCTCCTTCCACCACCAATTTCCCGGCGGTTTTCTCCTTAATTTCTTCTACGCTAACACCGGGCGCACGTTCTACGAGGTAAAACGCACCATCGCGAATTTCCATCACCGCGAGGTCGGTGACGACTTTTTTGATGCAATTGATGCCCGTAAGTGGTAGGGTGCATTTTTTGAGCAATTTGGATTCGCCTGCACGATTGGTGTGCCGCATGGCTACGATAATATTGTCGGCACCAGCCACCAAATCCATCGCACCGCCCATGCCTTTGACCATCTTACCGGGTATTTTCCAGTTGGCGATGTCGCCGTTTTCGGTGACTTCCATTGCGCCGAGTACCGTCATGTCGATATGTCCGCCGCGTATCATGGTGAAGCTCTCCGCCGAGTTGAAAATCGACGCGCCGGGGAGCGTCGTTACGGTTTGTTTGCCTGCATTGATGAGGTCGGCGTCCACCTCTGCTTCCGTCGGGAAAGGTCCCATGCCGAGCAAACCATTTTCAGATTGCAAATAAACCGTCATACCGTCGGGGATGTAATTTGCCACCAAAGTCGGAATGCCAATACCGAGATTGACGTAAAATCCGTCTCTCAATTCTTGCGAAATACGTCGCGCAATATCCTTTTTGTCTAATGCCATATTTTATGTTGTGGTGTTGTAGTTTCGTTGTGTTGAGGTTGGGTCATATTGTGGTTCTTAGACAAATGTAGAAAATAAATCGTTTTTTTTCTTAAATTTCGATATTATTCAAACGTTTGTTGATGATATTTTTCGATTTGTGAGGTATCGTGAGTGCATGTTTTATTCGATGAACAGAATAAAAAAAGGCAACCACTATAATAGTAGCCACCTTTCAATATATTATACACCGTCAGACCGACGGCGTTTCATTACACCATCTTATCCGCACAACTAGAGCTGGCAAAGGCATCGGGTTTACCTTTGAATACAAAGCCCATACCGCGAATATAGCCCATTGCTTCTTTGAGTGCGACATTGGATTTGAAGTGTGGGTCGGTATTGATGTCGGCGTGTACTTCCATTTCGATGTCGTATTTGTCGAATAGGTCGCACAGATTATACGCCACCGTGACCGATTTGCCAACCTCTTGAATGAGTCGCTCGCGCAAGCTCATTGGCTGCATACTATTTTCGGTATGGATGAACATAAAACCGCCTCGTTTTTCGCGTAGAAAAACAATTACTGTTGCAAAATCGGTCTTCGCACCATACACCTGCGAATCCGTACCGATACAAACTTTGAGTTTGTAGCCAGCAGCAGTTTCGCGTTTGATGGTCTGTTCGACAGCATCTTTTATGGGCAATTTAATTTTATCACCGTTTAATCTTCGCCATTGCATGGTACATGGTAATTGGTTTGCCGAAATCACAGGCTCACAAGCTCCAAGTCGTTCGACAAAATGTTAAGTAATCAAATTCGTTTAACTTTAAATATAAAAAATAATGGTTTAAAATTTTAAGCTCAACTTGAACTTATTCCTATTAAACAAGAAACTCTCTTAAAAAATTCATTTCTTTGCAAGAAATATGTAGTCGATAGTTGTTGTACACAATACGTAGAAAAATATTGTGTTACATATTTTTCGTAAAATACTAATAAATAACACTTTACAGTTAAATATTGTTCAATTTTTATTTTTCATTGAAAATCAAACAAATAGCTAAGGGATGTAACGTTTATTATTTTTTCATCCCTTAGCTGCGTTCATTTATCGACCAATTCAAATAATTTTCAAATACCGTTAAAAGCTATCATTAAGTATCAGGAATTAAATAAATGTACATTCTTCGCATCGTTATTTTTTCTTTAGACGAACCAAATTTGACGCGAATACTCACTGTATTTAAGGAAAATTTGGTGAAGTAGACTTTATTCTAAAATAGTTTGGATGAAAGAGGAAATAAAGATTTTTTCACTAATCAAGGCGGCTGAAATTGAGCTATGCCTTAGCATAGTGAATTTTCAGGCAACGCAGAGTAGTGGAAAAAGATTATTTACTCTATGCAAAATATTTTGGAATGAAGTCTAATATAAAGGAAAAAGAACAAGTCGAGAATATACATTTATTTTGTTCCTGATACTTAGTTCACTTAAAACATTTAAAACAAAATATTTCTATGATGAGTTCTAAGAATTTAATATTAATTTTTGCATTAAGTCTTTGTATAGTCGGTAATGCGACTGCACAGAAGAAGAAAAAACGCAATAAAAGAAAGAAAGCCAAAACCGAAATGGTCGAAGAGATGAAACTTGATACGGCATCTTATTCCATCGGTCTGATGATGGCTACCGACTTACTGAAAAGACAAGGCTTGGAAGAGTTGGACTCACGTTCGCTCATAAAGGCTATAAAAGATGTATTAAAAGGCAATCCTTATCTGATAGATGAGGATGAAGCCACAGATATTGCAAATAAATATAGAACAGAACAAAAGAAAATGCAGGCAACTAAAAATTTGAAAAAAGGCGAAGAATATCTCGCCAAAAACGCTAAAAAAGAAGGCGTTACCGTCACAGACAGTGGCTTACAATACGAAATCATCACAGAAGGCGACGGACCAATTCCAACTTCATCAGACAAGGTAAAAACACACTATCACGGTATGTTGATTGATGGGTCGGTATTTGATAGCTCGGTAGACCGCGGCAAGCCAATTTCCTTTCCGGTAATGGGTGTCATCAAAGGCTGGCAAGAAGCACTCCAATTGATGCCTGTTGGGTCAAAATGGCGGGTGTACATCCCTTCACGCCTTGCATACGGCGAGCGCGGAGCAGGCTCTATCAGTCCAAATTCTGCATTAATTTTCGATGTAGAATTATTAGGAATAGAATAAAACGGAGATTCAAATTCAACCTCAAATTCAATAATAATACAGAGGATTTGCCTTCGGCAAATCAAATTTGAATTTGAAGTTGAATTTGAGGTTGAAAACGTTTACCACCAAAGTTTGGCAAGGTTTTTCTTGTTTTATAACAAATCGACTTGATTTGCCGTTGAATATACGGATGAAAAACAATAAATGCTATATCTTTTCATCCCGTAGAAGAAAAATTAAATCTAATGAAGAAAATCCTATTCCTATTATTGCTTTCGGGTTTAGCCCTCAGCAGTTGTAACCGTAAAACCGCACAAAAAAACAAAAAACCTAAAACCACTACCAAAGTAGTGACCAAAGGCGTTCATTTTAAAAAGAATGAATCCTTTGCAAAAGTTTTGAAAAAAGCAAAAGCTACTAATAAGCCGATTTTTATCGACTTTTATACCACTTGGTGCGCACCTTGCAAATGGATGGATAGCGATGTTTTTGAATTGAAAGTCGTTGGCGACTTATTCAATGACAACTTTATCAGCCTAAAAGTAGACGCCGAAAAAGGCGAAGGACCGATGTTGGCAGCTCAATTTGGCGTTCGAGGCTACCCGATGCTTGTCTATCTCGATAGCAACGGCGATATGGTAGATTCTCAACTCGGCATGACCACCGCGACCAACGTGATGGACAAAGCCCGCCGCACCATCACACATAATAATGCCATCAATGGCGCAGGGTCGAGGTGATTTTTAATAGGATGATTTTTGATTGAATTTCGCTATGCGAAATGCCGACTTATGCAATTTTGCGACGTAAAATTTAATCAAAAATCAAAAATTACTAAATCTAACACCTCCCATCCGCAACATCTTAGTATCAGGAATTAAATAAATGTACATTCTTCGCGTCGTTATTTTTTCTTTAGACGAAACAAATTTGACGTGAATACTCACTGTATTTAAGGAAAATTTGGTGAAGTATAAAGGAAAAATAACAAGTCGAGAATATACATTTATTTTG
>ENA-ORXR01001549-ORXR01001549.1-marine-metagenome-genome-assembly--contig:-NODE-1549-length-24187-cov-4.378930_pt1 | contig 24187 bp, 23 predicted proteins | sample MGYA00237866_ERZ511479 | MGnify/ENA metagenome assembly ERZ511479 | reverse complement strand
GATTAATAGCCTGATATTGACGGCACACGCGTCCCTTTTCCGGCGTTGTCTCGCCAATAAATTTTCCGGGCGCAATTGGGATCTGCCCCGCATCGGTGCAGAAATTCGCCTTAAAATCAACGAAGTCAGAACTGTTTGAAATGAAATGCGTGTTGCGGGCCTCCATATCCTCGCGGTCCGGGCGCTTCTCTCGCGGCTCGAGCCCGTATTTACGGCGCTTGTCCGGGTCTCGCAATTCCGCATATTGAATGCCGAGTTGCGGCATGTAGTTATTACTCAAAAAATTTGCTTTCTTGTTGATAGCGCTAGGGTCGCCAAATCGTGGCGGGTGATAATAGACCTCAAAATCAAGTGTCGTAAACGCACCCGGCGCGAGCGGCGGAACAAATCGGTAAAGACGCATGGATAATTCCAGCTCTTCGGCTTTGGTAAGAAGATCCGAGCTTTCAACGCGTGTTGCCTGAGCCAACTCCATGCGGCGGATATCTTCCACATGATCAATCGGCATGTCGATCCACAGATCAGTTAAGGGCTCATCCAACGTGTTTTCAATATTATACTGGCCCGTGAATGTGGCCTCTTCTCGCGAGGGATGTAAATCGACATCCACGCTGACAGAGCGTATCTTGGGCAGATTGGCCTTTGATAAGGGTTTGAAAGTCTTCTCAATCTCGACCAGCCGCATCTCTGCTTTTTTGTCAGTGTAAAACGTGTTTTCAATATTTGTGACGCGATAAATATTAGCGCCCATTCCGACGAAAGCCGCTACGGAAACGGTAGCTAGCATCGCTGACTTCCAGCCAATTTGTCCGCGTAAACCCCGCAGTCGTTTCAGCAGTTTCACTTCGGTCCCGCGGCGCCAGAGCCAGATACTTGCTGTTGCCATGATGCCGGCAAACCCTAACCAATATATTAGGTTCCGCGACATAGAGATGAGTCCGCCGCTCCGATATCCATTCATCTCGGAAAACGCGCCGGGCGAAACACCGCCAAATCGCATCAAAGGATGATAGAATGGGAGTTGCGGGGCCGCGAATAAAATAAGGCCCAAGACACCCCCGCCAACAATCATACCTACAATTCTATTTGGCATGAAGTTCTGAATGAACATGATAAGTATCGCCCAAAAAGTGAGGGTCATACCAAGCTCCGCATAAAACCGTCCGCTCATCGCGATTGGCTTGACTTGTCCGACACCAAATATGGCCTGTGTTCCCAAGGACAATATAACCATCAGGCCTAGAACCGTGTAAATCGTCGCAATGAGCGCCAACCACTTTCCGGCCAACAAAATCCAATTCGGCACGGGCGTACTATCCACTAACTCCGTGACCTTTGCGGTTTGTTCTCGCCAAATAATGTCCCCACCGAAAAAGACCATCATGAGCAATAAGAACAAATTAAAGCCACCCATAGTTAAGAACATAACTTGTCCACCCGTCAGCAATAAGGGCTGAGGAGTTAGCTGTCCGCGAATGAGGAAAATCAAGCCGAAGAAACACAAGGCCAGAAGGAGCAATATTACAAAAGGAATACTGCGAACGGTCGTGATATATTCGAGTTTAAATCGGGTCCAAATACGTGACAGAATTGCGCCGTCTGCTGAGGCAGGCGTGACATGGGGAATCTCAGGAACGCTGTCCCCTAATATGAGGGGAGCTGCGGAAGACTTTTTTGTTTTCCGATAGACGATACCGCGCGTGAATTGTTTATGCGCAAACCAAAGTCCGACGCATGATAAGGTGACCCACAGGATACGGTTCCACAAAATATCTCCGCTCAAGGGAATGAGGCGCGTATTTTTTTCAGCCGGGGGCCAAAACCGCGTTTCATTTGCCAAAGCCTGTCCACCCGTGGGATCGAGCATGGCGGCCAATGTTCTATATTCCTCAATAGACCCTAAGGCACTAACGAGATTAAGCACGACAAAGAATCCGACGGCACTGATATAAATCAGGGTCCTGTTGCGCGTAATGCCTGCAATCAAAATATAGATAGTCGCAATAATGAAGCTGTTCAAAAGGCCATATAAAATCAGCGGGTATAAATAGTAGATCAGATTAATGGGCCCGATAGCGTCCTCGCTTATCCAAGGCATAAATTGCCCGAGGAAAGCTCCCAGAACTAAGCCGACTATGCATAGGAATACGGTCAATACGATCCCAAAAAGTCGAGACCAGATCATATCTGTTGTGCTAACCTGGGTGGAGTGAATGATTTCCAGGGATTTGTGAATGTCGTCACGCATTGCGCCTGTCACGGTAAAGACGGTCCCAAAAAAGACCATTCCCAACGAAAGTCCGCCAATAATATTCGCAACCGTCAATGCGCCATTAGCTTTGATGCGTTCGCCGACCTCGCCGGCTGAAAAACTATCTGTCGACATGAATAAAACGCCGAGCAGGAACATGGCGGCGAAAGAAATCCAAAACCCGACTTGGCGGGTTTGGTATGATATTTCGAATTTAGTGAGGCGGCCTAACATCTTACGCCTCACTCATTTCTACGGATTTTGCGTCTGCGGGTTCCGATGGCCGAACCATCAATCCGTTCAGATAGGCAAAATATGCATCTTCCAACATGACGTCCGCACTTTCAAAACCTTCTGCGGGTTTACCGTCTGAGAGAACTGAAACGATTACCCCCCCCATTAGGTAGCGACTCGACAAGACCGGCAATTCTGCTTTCACAGTTTCCAAATCGCTTTTTTCAATTTTCTTTCGCCAAACCTTACCTTGAACGCTCTCAATAAGGTTTTCTGGGTTGTCTCTAACAACAATTTTTCCGTCGCCCATTATCGCCATGTCAGGACACATATCGCGAACATCTTCGATGATGTGAGTGGACAGAATAATGATCTTTTCTTCACCTGCTTCTTGTAAGAGGTCCAGAAAGCGCTGGCGTTGAAAGGGGTCTAGTCCGGCAGTCGGTTCGTCAACGATTAGGATTTTGGGATTGCCCAGCATCGCTTGGGCGACACCAAATCTCTGGCGCATACCGCCGGAGTAAGTGGCCACATTCGCGGAAGAGTGGGTCAAGAGATCGACACCTTCTAGCAATGCATGGATTTGTTTCTGGCGTTCGACCTTGTTGTTCATGCCTTTCAGAATCGCGATATGATCCAAAAGGGCTTTTGCGCTCATTTTAGGATAAACTCCGAAATCTTGAGGCAAATAGCCTAAAACACTGCGCATTTCATTCGGGTGATTTACAATGTCTTTGCCATTCAATGTGATCTCGCCTTCATCAGGTTTTTGCAAGGTGGCAAGCGTCCGCATCAAGGTGGACTTCCCCGCACCGTTCGGACCCAACAGGCCAAACAGGCCCGGTTTCAGATCAAGTGATACATTTTTGAGTGCGTGGACTTGTCCAAAACTCTTAGAGATATTTTTAATAGACAGCATGGCATTCCCCCGAACACTTAAATTAACCTGTGATTTAGGCCGCGTGTAGCATCATTTTATCGAAAAACAACAAAAAATATCGATTAACGATAATTATTCTGTGTTTTTGACGGGGGTCATTGTCACTAAATTATAATTTTGTGCTGCTTTTCAGCGCGCTCGCAACAGTCTAGACCCTATTCCTATGGAAGCTGAAACCCCCGTCATATCGCCGCCTTTATCTTATAGCTTTGCGCGCTTGCATGGGGTTGTGGTGGCAGAGGGGGAGGGAGGCCTTCCGGTCTTGGCGCATCGCCCTGGCGTCGCCCGCGAAGCTCTACTGGAAGCGCGGCGCGCATTTGGGCGTCCTATTCAGCCCTCCTCGATCAGCTCTGATGATTTTTCGCGGCTTATCGCCAAAACATATGCGCAATCCGATTTGTCGCGCTCAGCCGATGCAGCGATTGGCGATCCGGAGGATTTGTCCCAACTCGCCTCCGGCCTGCCTAAAAGTTCGGACTTGTTGGATGACGCCGATGACGCGCCGGTTATTCGCCTCATTAATGGTATCTTGCAGGAAGCCATTCGCTCCCGCGCATCCGATATTCATGTTGAACCTTATGAAGAACGCCTCTCTGTGCGCTTTCGGATTGATGGGACTCTGACGGAGAAGCTCTCGCTCCCCGCACGCCTTGCGCCTGTGCTGGTAAGCCGGGTTAAGGTCATGGCAAGGTTAGACATTGCAAATAAACGTGTCCCGCAGGACGGGCGGTTCTCATTCAATTTGGGCGAGCGTCAAATTGATGTGCGCGTCTCGACCTTGCCTGCACGCCATGGCGAACGTTTGGTGATGCGGATTTTGGAAAAAGACAGTCAAGGTATTGGCCTGTCAGAGCTGGGCATGGACGCGGCAATGTTGGAAGATTTTCAATCCATGCTGGCGCGGCCCAACGGTATTATCCTCGTCACAGGCCCTACAGGATCGGGTAAAACGACGACGCTATATGGCGCTTTATCACGGCTCAATGACGGCACGCGAAATGTGCTGACCGTTGAAGATCCGGTTGAATATGCGTTGGACGGAATTGGCCAGACGCAGGTGAACGATAAAATCGGGATGAGCTTTGCAGCGGGCTTACGGGCTATTTTGCGGCAAGACCCGGACGTCGTCATGGTCGGCGAAATCCGCGATCCCGAAACTGCCGAGATTGCTGTCCAAGCCGCTCTAACCGGGCATTTGGTACTTTCCACCGTGCACACAAATTCCGCCGTTGCTGCGATTGCGCGCCTTCGTGATATGGGCGTCGAACCTTTCCTTCTGTCTTCAACCGTGACGGCTTTGGTTGCGCAGCGCTTGGTCCGACGTCTCTGTGAAAATTGTAAAAAGCCATACGCGCCGAACAAATCAGAATGTGCCGAGTTGGGCGTAAAATCCGGTGCGACATTCCTTAAGGCCGTCGGGTGCATGCAATGCCAGAACATTGGATATCAAGGACGGCTGGGTCTGTATGAGATGGTGATTAATGATGATACGCTGCGGCAAATGATACATGACGGCGCGTCCGAAACAGACATGTCCACCTATGCCTTTCAATCGCGTCACACGCTGTTGCAAAGCGGCGCGGATGCCGTACTTGCGGGAGATACGAGCTCAGAAGAAGTGCTGCGGGTTTGTTCTGCACAATCGACGGAGAATATCTAGGCCGTGGACGCGTTTGATTACAGCGCGATTGATGCAGGCGGGGTTAAACGCTCCGGCACGCTTATGGCGGTTAGTGCGCGCGAAGCGCGCGACCTATTGAGAGCCCGAGCTCTGACACCGCTTGATCTGAACCGTTCGCGCAAAAAAGCCATTAAGGCAGGCGAAATTTCGAATTCCAATAGTTTCGGATCCGGCAAAATTAAACATGCGGAACTCACCCGCGCGACGCGGCAACTTGCCATTCTGATTGATGTCGCCACACCGGTCGAAGACGCCTTACGGGTTACGGCCCTGCAATTTGAAAAGTCCCCGATGAAGGGGGTGTTGCTCTCTATTCGATCCCAAGTCGTGGAAGGCGCGACTTTGTCCCAAGCTTTGCGCAGCCAACCCCAAGCCTTCTCTGACCTCTATGTTGCCATGGTTGCTTCAGGCGAAACGTCCGGACAATTGCCTCAGGTTCTTCTGCGCTTGGCTGATGATCTGGAAGCCGCGCAGGCCATTCGCCGCAAAATTGCGGGCGCAACCGCATACCCGATTGTACTGAGTGCTGTGGCGCTCATCGTGATTGTTGTGCTGATGATTTTTGTCGTGCCGAAAGTTGTCGAGCAATTTGACACATTTGGTCAGGACTTGCCGCCACTTACGCGCGCAACGATTTGGCTGTCTGAATTCCTGCAAAGCTATGGGTTCATTCTTTTAGCCATCATTTTCACGCTGACTGTCGCCCTTCGATTTGCGTTGAAGAACAAGAAAATCAGTCGGCGTTGGGATGGCCTTAAACTACGATTACCGTTGATTGGCCGTTTGAACCGGGACGTAAATGCCGCTCGGTTTTCGCGGACGATGGCCGGATTGGTTAGCGCCGGAACGCCAGCTCTTGCGGCCATGGATACCGCTCAACATACGCTTCGAAATTCCGTTATGCGCGATTCTATCTCGGGTGCCGTGGAGCGCGTTCGCTCCGGCGCGCCAATGTCGGCGGCGCTAAAAGAGACGGGGGTTTTCCCTCCGCTTGTGACGCAGATGGTAATGGGCGGCGAAGCGTCCGGCAACATGGGGCAGATGTTTGCGAAATCTGCGGATTATTTGGAAGACGAGTTTAACGCGCAGACGACTGTTTTCCTGACCTTGCTGGAACCCGCAATCATCATTCTGCTTGCGGGTGTTGTGCTGCTCGTCGTGGCGGCTATCTTCCTCCCTATTCTTCAACTTAACACATTGGCGTATTAATTATGACAACCAACGAAAACGAAGACGGATTTACGCTGGTCGAAGTCATGGTGACTCTCGTCATCATCGGCTTGCTGACGACTTTCGTCGTGCTCAATGTTCTGCCGGCGCAGGGCAAAGCTCAAGTTCAAAAAGTGCGCGGCGATATCACTGCGATCGAAACGGCCATGGAAATGTACAAGTTGGATAACTTCTCTTACCCGACGGAGCAGGAAGGTTTGGAAGCTTTGGTGGCCAGCGGCATTATCAAGAAAATGTCGCTCGACCCATGGGGAAACCCTTACGAGTATCGCAACCCGGGAGAACGCTCCCAGATCGATATTTTTTCTCTCGGTGCTGACGGCGAACCGGGCGGTGAAGAGCAAAATGCGGATATTGGGAATTGGCAGTAAGCTCTGTTCATAAAGAAGCGGGTTTCACGCTTGTTGAGGTTTTATGCGTATTGGCGCTCTTGGGGCTGACGGCAGGGCTGGTTGTGTTGAATTTGCCCAAGCCTGCGGCGCCGTTTCGTAGTGAAGTCCAAAGCGTCACGACACTCCTTAATCTGGCGGCCCGACAAAGCGTTATCGACGGCAAAAGCCGAGGGATCGATATCTCAACGGGTCGTCTCGATATTTTGGAATATGACGGCGAATGGGTTTCTGACCGACAGCAGGACTTTACGGAAGTGTATAATTTGGCGCTGGTGGTCGAAGGCTCTGAAATTGATTTAACGGCTCGCGAAAAGAAAAAAGAAAAATCTGACTTGCCGCCGCTCATATATTTTGACGCAACGGGAAATGTGACGCCCTTTCGCTTATCCTTGGAAGGGCGGGAGGAGAGCTTCACTTTGGCACCCGATGCGCGCGGCCGCATTGTGATGGAGATACCCGAATGAAGGATCGTGGTTTCACCCTTGTCGAAGTTCTCGCGGCGCTCTTGATTTTCTCAGTTGCGATTATTGGCCTGTCGCGCGCAGGCACGCAATCCGTCGCCCATACACAGCGCCTGACCCATAAAACTTACGCAAGTGTGGTCGCGGATAATCAGCTGATCTACGCGCGGATGCAACGCGCTGTGATCGGGACGAAATCCGGTCGAGAAGAGGCTGGCGGCCAGACTTATAATTGGCGATTAGAAACCGTAGAGACCCCGCAAGCCGGATTGCTGGAACTCCGGGTTTCCGTGTCCCAAGAGGATGATGTGTTTGTTACGCGCCGCGCTTGGTTGTCGGAGACCCGATGATGCACAACTTTCAAAAAGAGGCAGGCTTTACCCTTGTAGAAGTCCTCATTTCACTCTTCATTTTTGCGTTGATTAGCGCGGGCACAATGGGCGCGATGATTCAAACATTTGCAGCCAAAGACAGGTTGAATATTGCGTCAGCAGAGCTCGCAGATATTGCCGCATTCCGGTCCATCCTGCGCGCGGATATGAATGCGATGACTTTGCGGCCCATGCGGGACGGCGTCGGCGGGACAGAGACTTATCTTGTGACCACTCAAAACCCTGAAGAGAACACGGCAATACTTACCTTTTCTAGATTAGGCCGAAGCAATCCAACGGGCGCGCCGCGTGGACAGGTCGAGCGCGTGCGTTACCTCATCCGCGACGGGCAATTTATTCGTGAAAGCTTGATGCATGAAAACCCGGCGCAACGCGAAGGTTGGTCAGGGCGTGTCCTTCTGAGCGGGATCGAAGATGTTGATGTCACTTATCGCGCTACCCTCCCATTTGAGGGCGGGCAAGGCATAACCCGGGAGGCCGAGGAATGGACAGTTTTTCTGGACGGACCGGGGATTTCCGGTGACGAACGCGGCGCTGTCGAATTTAAACTCACCGATGATCGCGGCATTACAACGACTCATATGTTTGAGGTTGGCTCATGAGCTACGCCCCAAAAACAAACTTGCCCGAAAATGAAAAGGGCACGGTTCTCCTCACGACGCTCCTCATAATGACAGTCATGGCGGCCATCACGCTGGCTCTGATGGAAGACATTCAATTAGCCGTGAAGCGGACGATAAATGTGCAGGCCTATTCCCAAGCGGATTGGCAAGCCGACGGCGCGGAAGATTTTGTCGTCGCTTATTTGAAAAATGATTTCGCAGCGCTTCCGCCCGAGGCCAAGGCGGCTTTGCTGCAATCGCGCACCCCGCTGGTTTTGCCCACGCCGGACGGCGCGATAACGCTGACCCTGAAAGATGCAAGCCAGTGTTTCAATTTAAATGCACTAGTCGGCGAACAAGACGCGCTGAATGGAAGCGCTGGGTTGGAGTTTGGACAGCTGGGCGAGTTACTCGGATTGGCACCAAATCAGGCCACGGCATTGTCGAGCGCTCTTATTGATTGGCAGGATGCGGACCAGCAGCAAACGCCGGGTGGTGCGGAAGACGGGACTTACCTGCGTAAAAACCCGCCTTACCGCACGGCAGATACGTCCATGCGTAGCCCGGAAGAATTTCGCGCAATTCACGGCATGGATGAGGATTTGTGGGAGCTATTCCGTCCCTTTGTTTGCACGGGCGGTCCGGGTGAATTGCCCCAAATCAATGTGAACAGCATAACCCAAGAGCGCATTATTATTCTCGCCGCAGCCTTGTCCGGACAAGTCAGTGGAACCGAAGCTGTGCCGGCAGCGGAGGCCCTTCTTCGGGATCGTCCGCTGACAGGGTATTCGAGCGAAGAGCAAGTCATTCAGACATTAAACGCCTCCGGGGTTTCAGACTTAACCCAAGGACGTGTCGGATTAAATGTGAATTCCGTCTTTGTCGAAGTTGTGACCGAGGTCGGCCCGGCCGAGCGTGTCAGAACTTATCGGTATGATGGGGTGGACACGGATACCCCGCGCCTGACATATCGCGGGTGGGGTCGGGAAACGTTCCGCCCCGAAATTGAAACGCAAACTGAACCCGGTTCCGAATAAACAGAAAATGCACTGATGGCCGCACCGACATTTTTAATCTTGCCCGCGCTGGACGGCGGAGAGGCCATTCTCGCAACGGCGTCCGGTGCAGACTATGAGACGCGCCGTGTGGCGGCGGCTGACATTGCGGCACTCGAGATTAGCGATCCCGTACTGATTTTGCCCGGTCAATTAGTACGAATGTTTGAAACAGAACTACCAAAAGCCGGACGTGCGCAACAATTGAAAATGGCGCGTTTTGCCAAAGAGGATGATATTGCCAGTGGGGCAGATGACCTCCATTTCGCTTTGTCGGACACGCAGCCGCCGCGTTTGGCAATTATTGAAAATGCCGTGATGGATATCTTGTCGGAGACATTTGACACGCTGAAACCAAAAGCAGCCTTTGCGGATTATAATTTGCTGAGCGGCGATCAGGCTCTTCTTGTAATTGACCGTGCTGTTGAGCCCGGCATTGCAGCGCTGGATTTGGACTGGACCGAAGAAACTTTAGCTCAGCCAACAGATGGTGAGCTGGCCGGATTATTTGCGGATGGCTTGGCCGAGGGGCGCGGCCTCAATCTCTTGCAGGGGGACTATCGGTCAAAGTCAGGGTTTAACCTCCCGCGCGTTCCTGCCATTCGAGCGGCGGCACTCGCCGCCTCTGCACTCTTGGCCGTTTTTATTTGGAACGGCGTTCAAGATCGCGCTGCGCTAACGCAGGCCCAAGATTTACGTGCGCAAACCGCCTCTGAGTATCTCGCAGCTACCGGACAGCGCCCGCCTGAAAATCCCGGACGGGCCGCAGTGCAATCCTTGCAATCCGGTCCGGCTCGAACGGCGGGATTTCTCGATTTGTCCTCTGTCCTATTTACAGGCCTATCGGCGCTTGACGATATTCGCGTGGATCAACTGCGCTACAATTCCGAAAACGGAACGCTTCAGCTACGGTTAATTTACCCGAGTTTTGACGCCGCCGCCCGCGCGGAGAACTCTATCTCGCAAGCCGGGGGACGGCTCACGACAGGCGGGGTGCGGGAGCAGAACGGCTCTTTCGTTGGCGAAGCGACGCTCAGCTTGGGGGGCGGGTCATGATGACATGGTTCAAATCGCGCGAACCGCGAGAGCGGATTTTGTTATCTATCTTGGCGGGGCTGCTGGTCCTTTTTGCCGTGTGGTTTATCATGAGCAGAGAGACCGGACCGAACGGCTCTTCTGCCTTGGAAGCTGCACAGACAGATAGGGAGTTCTGGCTGCGCGCCGCGCCAAAATTGAATGCGGGGGCCGCCACGGGTGCGCGCGCTGAGTTTACGCGCGGAGCGTTGATTGACGCGGCGCGAAAGCGCGGCGTCGACTTGTCCCGCGTTCAGACTCAATCGGGCGGCGGCTTGACGGTGTGGGTTGATGATGCCGCGACGCAGGCATTTTACGCTATCATTCAGGACATGGTGACAAATTACGCCGTCGATGTCGACACAGCCTTAATCACGGCGGCCCCTGCGGGTGGGGTCAATGCTCAGCTCACCTTCACGCCTCTTTAGATTCTAATTCCAACAACTCTCTCTTGCGGGTCAATCCACCGGCATAGCCGCCGAGGCCTCCATCTTTTGCAATGACTCTGTGGCACGGAATAATCAGTGCCAGCCCATTATTTGCATTAGCAGAGGCCACCGCGCGAATAGCGGTCGGTTTCCCGATCATCTCTGCCAATTGTGCATAAGACCGCGTCTCGCCATGTGGGATGGTTTGAAGAGCGTTCCACGTTTCCCGCTGAAAATCTGTGCCGGATGTCGCGAGCGGCGTTTCAAACTCTGCTAAATGGCCTGCGAAATAGGCCTTGAGTTCGGCCTCGATTTTTGACGTGATGATTGTCCGTCCCGGCAGGACTGCCCGGCTTTGCACTTTCCGTAAACGATCAAACTGACGCCGCATGTTCTTGCGGTTTGTGAACTCGAGCAGATAAAGGGCCTGATCATCCGCAATCACAATCATGCGGCCCATTGGAGTTTCAACCCACTCAATATAAAGCGGGTCAGCGGACCCTTTGGCAGGGGCGGTGTCGAAGATCTTGGCGTAGGCGCTGCGAAATCCCGACGCGCTTTCGAAACCTGCGTCGAGCTGCGCGTCTAGGACACTGCCGCCACTGGCCAGAGTTCTGGCAGCCAATGCCAAGCGGCGCGCGCGGGCATAGTCAATAAAGCTCATCCCAAAACGCGCCAAAAACTGACGCCGCGCGGTGGACGGGTCGAGACCTTTGGCGCTGAGCACCGCATTCGTAATTTTGCGATCCGGTTCCGATTCCACCAGAGAGATTAGAGCTTTGATCAGCGCGGTGTCTCCGCCCGCCGGATGACAGCGTTTGCAAGCCCGAAAACCGGAAGAGAGCGCTTTTGCCGCTGAGCCGTGAAACGTGCAATTCTCGACTTTTGGCAGCCGCGCCGGACAACCGGGGCGGCAAAATATTCCGGTTGAGGTGACGCCCAAAAACAAATGTCCATCATAGCGCATATCTTTCTGTGCAAAGACGGCATAGCGGTCCGAATCGGTGGTGAGTTGCGCGGGCGTAAGAAGATCCATAATGCCTTATAGCAGTGCGCAGTGGCTCGCGTCGCCGAAAAACAGGCGGCACAGTTTATCTTCTCGAAGAACCTTGATGAAAGTCGAGATGCAAAACTTGAAAAGAGCGCAAGTCAGGCCTAAGCGAGACGCCACCTTGCGAAAGAGACAATATGACTGTTCATCTGCATAAAAACGATCTGCCTGCCGGAATCGAATTTGGGTCATCCGTGGCCGTCGATACGGAGACTCAAGGCCTATCGCTCGTGCGGGATAAGCTTTGTCTTGTGCAACTCTCGGCGGGCGATGGAGATGCGCATATTGTACAAATGGACCGGGATAGCTATGATGCGCCGAATTTGAAAAAACTTATGGCAGACCCGTCTGTGACCAAGATCTTTCACTTCGCGAGATTTGATGTGGCCATGATGATGCGCGATTTGGATGTTGTTGTAGCGCCCGTATTTTGCACAAAAATAGCCTCCGGTCTCGTGCGGACATATACTGACCGACACGGGCTTAAGGACCTCACCAAAGAACTGATTAATGTTGATTTATCAAAGCAGCAGCAATCATCGGATTGGGCGGCGGATGAATTGACGGAAGCGCAGTTGAATTATGCCGCCTCTGACGTGCTTTACCTGCACCAACTTAAAACAATCCTTTCCGGACGTTTGATGCGCGAAGGGCGTTGGGATATGGCGCAAGGCTGTTTTGATTTCCTCCCAACGCGGGCCAGGCTGGATATTTACGGCTGGGCAGATGTCGACATTTTCTCACATCGCATGCGGCGCGCCGATTAAATGAAGATTTCGGGGCGCATTACGAAACCTTCAGACGGGTATTTTAGCAGTCGCACCTTGGCGTGCGGGCCGCTATAGGTACGGCACGTTATGACAGCGACTGCAGCCATATCTCCGATCTCTGACCGCCGTGTGTCAGAAGATCTCGGCCTCTGGGAACCCAAACGGGCGCTCACGCTCGAGGCTGCGCTGGCTCATTCAAAGCGAATTAAAGCGCTGCGCTATTTTCTGATAGCAGCGTCTGCGGCTTTAGTTGTTGTTTTGATCTGGCAGTTCTTGTCAGACCGGGGCGGCACTGAAGTTGTGAGCGATCCCACAGAGAGCGTGAAGATGGTCAACCCGCGCTATTCGGGCCGCACGAGTGATGGTCTACCGTTCTATCTCATCGCAGATACGGCCGTTCGCCGGGTTGAGGACCGCAACAAAGTTCTTTTGACAAGCCCTAAGCTTGAATTTGTGAGGGACGAAGGGGCAGCGACAAGCTCCGTTATCTCAAAGACTGGGTCGTATGATGACATGCAAAAGATTTTGGAACTTGAGACCGACGTCTATTTGGAGACGGATGACGGGAATAGCTGTGACACAACACATGCTCGGGTTTTTAATGTCGAGAAACGTATCGAGGGCGATAAGGCAATTGTCTGCAATGGCTCATTCGGCGTTGTGAAGGGCGATAGCTACGCAATAGAAGATGGCTACCGCACCTTTATTTTCAAAGACGGGATGACAGCGGATTTGACGCAGACTTCACAAAGATCGTCAGAAGACGGAACATTTGGATTTAGTGGGGACGGCCCTATTTTTGTCGAGGCCGAAATCGGAATATATCAAGGCGAAAAGACCGATCTCCGTGACAATGTTAAGGTAACCCAAGACGGGGCTGTTATCACATCTGACCAGATGGATATTTTTCGTTTGCGTGAAAGCGGCGGAACGGAAACGGACGGCGGGAGACTGGGGGCTATTCGTCTGATCATCGCGAACGGAAATTTTCGGTATAAAACGGACGATAACGATATCCGCGGAACCAAAGGCGTTTACGAACGTGATAAAAACATTATGACTGTAACAGGCGATGTCGTGGTTATCCAACCGGGTGGCAACAGCGTGAAGTCGGAAAAAATGACTTACAATACGAAGACGGGTAAGATCGATTTCTTAGGCGATTGCAAGGGACGCGATTGCAAAGGGAACGGGCGAACACAAATCATTATTCCCGGAAATTGAGAATCAGGATGTTTGACATGAAGCTATTGCTTTCAACTTTATTATTCTCTGCCGCAACCTTGGCAGTGCCTACGGCTGCCTTTGCTCAGTTTTCGTCTGATAGCTCTGCCCCAACTGTTCTCAATGCGGATAACGCCTCTACAGAAAACGGTATTATCACGCTGACAGGACAAGCAGATATCCGGCAGGGCGATGTGCGGCTCTTGGCGGACAAGGTTCAAATCTACACAACAGACGGCGGCGGGGGCGGCCTTATTGCCTCAAGTGATTTCACGCGAGTCGTCGCGACCGGAAATTTCTACTACATCACGCCGGATCAAGAAGTGCGCGGAAATCGGGGTGTCTACACGCGCGCGGATGAGAGCTTTGTCGTAACGGGTGACGTTATTCTTCTGCAAGATGATAGTGTCGTGACGGGCAAACAGCTGAACTATAATCTTCAAACGCGGGAAGCTAAAGTTGGCGGCGATTGCAGAGGTCGGAAATGCGGGAAGGGGCAACGCGTCTCTATTCTCATCCGGTCAACAGATTCGGCGCAAGGGACAAACTAATGGCTGAAGCGGATCCCATGACGCAGCAAAAAATTATCACGCCGCCGGCAACCGGATTGGCGGCAAACAGTATCGGCAAAGCTTACCGTGGCCGCGTTGTTGTCAAAGACATTACCTTGACCGTTCAACGCGGCGAAGTTGTCGCGCTGATGGGACCAAATGGTGCGGGCAAGACGACCAGCTTCTATATGATTATGGGTCTGATTGAGGCGGATCGGGGGTCAATCTCACTGGATGGTCAAGATATTACCAAGCTTCCGATGTATCAGCGTGCCCGCCTCGGTGTCGGTTATCTGCCGCAGGAGCAGTCAATTTTTCGGGGCCTGACCGTTGAAGAAAACATCAAAGCTGTTGTACAATTGACGGAGAAAGACCGGAGCAAATGGGATGACAACGTCTCTGCGCTTTTGGACGAGCTGAACATTGGACATATCCGAAAGTCACCCGCGCTTGCCCTGTCGGGCGGGGAACGTCGCCGGGTTGAAATCGCGCGCGCTTTGGCCAGTCGCCCCAGCTTTATTCTGCTGGACGAACCCTTCACCGGTATCGACCCAATTGCGATTGCAGATATTTCCGAGCTTGTTCTTTATTTGAAGAAACGCGGAATCGGCATCTTGATCACAGATCACAGAGTGCGCGAAACGCTGGATATTGTGGACCGCGCGTCCATCCTCTTCCAAGGCGAAGCTCTGTTTGAAGGCACGCCTGACGAAATCAGAGCCAACCCGGATGTGCGGCGCGTCTATCTCGGCGAGAAATACGCTTAGGGCTATAGTGAGTTAGCCCAGACATGAATGTCGTTTGTTCCTTCAACAAACACCCATAATCCTCCACAATTTTTAATCTCTGCCTTATGTTCAATATTGGTTGGGAATAATTTTGTTTTCTTGCTTGGGCGAGGCGGCTGTAAATCGTCTCGGCATCTCAAGGTCTCGATAACTGATTTTGCATTTGGTGCGGTGAAACTGAGAGCGCGTGCGTTGGTATCCAAATTATGCGCTTCATGGATGTTAGTGGCTGTCGGTGGCACCCAAGTTGGAATCCAGCCACGCTGAATAGCTTCATCTGCCACAGCCTCCGCATGCGTGTCATAAATCACATACATGTCTAAATTCGGAAGGCCGCAAGCCACCAAAAAGAAAGTCGAAGCGGCAATGACTAAGAGTTTAAAATTTTTCACGTCTCTGATGGTTGTCCCGGCTTAATGATAGCGGGAGCGATCCCAGACTTGATCGAACGGCTTTGATCGACCGGAGGCCTGCACAATCAGCAAATGTTCACGTTGCAGCTCACGCGGCTCATCCACACCGCAGGCATGGGCAATAATCTCGACTTCTTTGATGATCGTCTTGACGTAATTCTGAACCCGCACAGCTTTATTGGCAGGGTTGAGACCGCGCTGGAGCCTTGGATTATGGGTCGTGATGCCCGTCGGGCAGGTATTTTTGTCGCATTTTAGCGCCTGGATGCAGCCTAGTGCAAACATGAAGCCTCGCGCATTATTAATCATGTCCGCGCCCGCACAAAAGGCCCAAGCCACATCGGCCGAAGTAATCAGCTTTCCGGACGCAATGAGTTTGACCCGATCACGTAGACCAAATTCCTTCAACAGATCATCCATGAGCGGAAGGCTTTCTCTGACCGTCAGGCCGGTGTTGTCGATAAGCGGAAGCGGAGCTGCGCCCGTGCCGCCGTCTCCGCCGTCGACAACAATGTAATCCGGAGCTGAGGCGTCGCCGCGCTCTTTGATTTTTTGCATGAGTTCAATGACGGGGCGGACTTGTCCAATGCACATTTTGATACCTGTCGGCAGACCGGAAACTTCGCGAACCTGATGGATTAAATCCAGGAGCTCATCGGCTGTACCGGCGTCGATGTGCCGATTTGGAGAGATCGCGCTTGTGCCCTCTTCAATGCCGCGAATTTCGGCAATCTCCGCTGTTACCTTCTTTGCCGGAAGAATCCCGCCCTTGCCGGGCTTGGCCCCTTGGGAGAGCTTAATCTCCATCATTCTGATTTTGGGATTTTCACAAACCTTGCGTAGCTTGTCTTCATCCAAAGTAGCGTCCGACTTGCGGGCACCAAATTTGGCTGTGCCGAGCTGATAGACGATGTCGCATCCGCCTTCCAAATGGTAAGGTGAAACGCCGCCTTCGCCCGTGTTCATATAACAATTTGCGAGAAATGCGCCTTGCGACAAGGCTTGCACGGCCGGTTTGGACAGACTGCCGTAACTCATGGCGGAGATATTAAATAAAGAACCCGGCAGATAGGGTTTGCGCGTTTGGGGGCCGATGACAAAATCGGGCTTAGGCGGCATATCATCTTCTAATTTTGGAAAGAGACCATTTGCAAAAATAGGTGTGCCCGGGGCTAAAACTTTGGTGGAGCCGAAGGGCACAACATCGCTGCCATCTTCACAGACATGGTCAACCCAGTCGCGCTCCGTGCGGTTGAACGGCATTTCTTCGCGGTCTTGTGCGAAAAAATATTGCCTGAAAAATTCGCCCAAATGACTGAATAAAGTTCGAAACCTCCCAATCACGGGATAATTGCGGCGAACTGCGGATTTGGTCTGAGTGATGTCTATGACAAACATGAAAAGCCCGGCCAAAACAGCGAGCCCAACCAGAAATATAAAAAGAGACCCCAGTAGGGAGAGCCCCGACATTGCAATGCCTCCGAATTCCATCACCATGGAGGGTTCAGACTCGGTGAAAATAAGTTGAATAGGCATAGAGGCTCTCCTCATTCGTCTATGGCGGTCTTATGAAAAGCCTGCAATTCGTTTTTCATGGCGTCACCGCGTTTCACGGGCTAAGAAGTGATATGAAATGGCTATTCCGCAGCATTGCTCTTACGCTTTTGATGTTCATCGTCGTCTGCGTCATCGGAGCCTTTATGCCTGCCCAACAACGTGTGGATGCCAGCATCGTCTTGGAGAGTGATGTTCTGAGCGTTTATGAAATTATCTCGGACCTACGCTCCTATCCCGAATGGAGCGGCGTTGGCGGGCCTGAGAGCGAATGGGTGTTTGGCGGTGCGGATGCGGAAACCGGCCAAACTGCGGCTTGGCAGTTCGAGGATAATTTTGGGTCTTTAGAGATTTTGCAGACAGAGCCGGGACGTTTTGTTGTGGTCAAAACTATTGGGGCTTTGGGTGAGCAGACAATATCGCTGGCATTAAGTGAGGCCGAGACAGGTACGAATTTTCTGATTGAGGCCAAGAGAGATTTGGGCGGGTTTCCTTATCTGAACCGCATTGCATCTCTGCGTCAACGTTCCCGCACAAAGAAAGCGTTGGTTCTGGCGACGAACGGTTTATCACAAATGGCTGCGCCTTAGGCCGCAATACGCCGAGGTCTCTACTCCTCCGGCAGTTTATCCAGAACCCAATCCAAAGACTCGTCCTCCGAATCTGTTTCAGACTCTACGGGCTCTGGGGTTTGTAAAAGCCAGTCATTCGTCGGAGATTTTGAATCTGACGCGCCGGATATTCCCAACAATCCAGGCTCTGGAGGTTCGGTTGCCAGGGGCGTGTTTAGAAACTCACGATCAAAATTTGTATCGGAAAAGTCCAGAGCATTTGTCGACGGCCCGCCGCTATTAACGGACGGGTCGCCAATATTCAGGCCTAGTTCGCTGCGCGACGGGATAGCGCGTGAGCCTGAAATACGGTTACCTCGGTCCGAGCCAGTCCCGGCCATGCCATCAATATTCTCGCGCCCTGTGCGGTCGCGGCCTCTAAATTTTTTCAAATATTCCGGGCAGTCGGAATGAGTTCGTCCGGCTTCACGGCAGCGAATGTCCAGATTTATCCCTTCATAGGCCTCGCCGGGCCCTGCGCGTTGCGGTGCGAGTGTCCAGCCACTAGCGCCGGGACTTGTCCGCCCGATTGGCGTACCGCCACCCGGCGGTGACCCTGCGCTACCGCCTTGGCTAATCGGGCCTTGATTCCCCCCGCCTCGGGGCGGCGTCACAATCGGGTCGTCTAATGACGAATTTCTATCGCGCTTGATGAGATCCATAAAGGGGTCGCTTTGCGCCTGCGGGACTGCGCGAACTTCTTCTTCGCGGCTTTCCGGCGCGTCCGGCGATGCGAGAACTGTGGGCGGCGTGAAGATGATATCCGGCTGGGGAAGCGGTTCAGGCATGATTTCCGGGAGCGGTGCAGGCTCTGGTGCGGGCTCGGGGAGGATATCCGGCAATGGCTCGAGAATAATTTCGGACGGCAGCGGTTCAGGCTCCATCAAATCAGGCAGGGGTAGAGCCTCAATCACGCCCGGGGTGGGCAGACGTTCAGGTTCCACGACAGGCAATTCAGGCAGGGGTTCCGGCTCCAAAATTGGCTCAGGGTCGAAAAATTCGATCAGGGGTTCGGGGTCCAGTTCGGGTTCTGGGACCGGTTCAAAAAACTCGATAATCGGTTCCGGTTCGGGAACGGGTTCGGGCAGTGGCTCAAAAAGTTCAATGAGAGGTTCAGGCTCCGGTTCCGGTAAGGGTTCCGGCTCTGGTAGCGGCTCCGGGATGGGTTCCGGTAGGGGATCAGGTTCCAAAGTCTCAGGTTGGACCAAAATCTCCGGCGGAGGAGGCGGTGTAAAAACGGGCTCCGGCTCCGGTTCTGGGGGAGGAGGCGTCGGTTCAGCTTGCGGTTCGGGCCGTGGTTCAGGCTGCGTTTCAGGAATAGGCTCAGGCCTGGGCTCCGGTTGCGGCCTTGGCGCAGGGGCAGGCGCAGGAGCCGGCCGAGCCGGGGTGGGTTCAATTATAATGGGTTCCGGCTCGGGTTCCGGCTCTGGCTGAGGGTCAAAGGTCACAATTTCGACCGTGATAGAGTCCGGTGGCGGCGGAGGCTTCAGGTCCGGCATTATAAAGCTACCGGACATGGACAAAACGAGTCCCAAATGCACCAAAAAGACAACCGCCGCGTTGGCGGTTAAGCGCTGTGCATCATCATCAAGAAAGTCGGAAAGACGATCTTCATCATGATAGGGCGAAAAGCTCGCGTCTGTCGATTGCGTGGGCTGCACGTTCTGCCACTCTTTTCGCCGTTCAAGCAAAAAGCCTATGACGGTTCGCGCATGACGCCAAGGTGAAGAGGGCAACTACCCCCTTAAATTTCAGTCATAGCGTTGTTAGCTTAGGTCATGCCTTGGGCGACAAAGAGGAACAGTCCCATGAGAGTCGTTCCGACCAATATTGTTTTCTCAAATCTCAATTCGCGTGTCATCATGTTCACCATTTCTCATTGGGTGACTATATGCTGAGCGACCATGGCAGGAAAATGACGTCTCTATGAAACTTCCGTGACCATTACGGGAGAGTCATCGTGGCCCTTTTGACGATTTCGCCACAAAATTATCGCGATTCCCGAGAGCGTGATCAAGGCCCCGATGAGCAGAATAGCCGTAAGGGATTCTTTTAAAATCAACACGCCGCCCATGACGCCGATGACAGTCGTCATGAGGCCGGAGGGCGCGACTGTATGTATCGGCAGCCGTTGCAACAACCAATAGTAAGAGCCATGCGCGACGAGGCTAACCAGCACCACGGAATATATAAGGGCCAGTCCAAAATTCACCCGCCTATCCGGAGAGAAAGCCGACATCTGATTGGTCTCTAATACCAAGCTTAGCGGCCAGAGAATCACGGATCCTACGACGCCGAACCAAGCTAAAAGCTGGATCGGATTGACAGATTTCACGGATTTCACGCCAATCGCACCAACCGCCTCCGACATGGCCGCGCAAGCCATGAACGCAATGCCGAGCGCAAAGCTTGGTCCTGCTGCCTCTGACGGCGTTCCGAGACCAATCAGGACAACACCGATAAACGCCAAGGCAGACCCCGTAATGCGCCACGGCCCAATCCGCTCGCCCAAAATCAAGACCGATAGGACAATCGAAAACGGCATATAAAGCTCAATAGTCACCGCAGCCGCGCTGGCTGTCGTCAGCTGCATGGCCGGAAACATGAAGGCGTAATTAAAGGCGCCAAAACCTAAACCGGCGATAAGGACGGCTTTCATTTGCCCTTTATGCCAGCGCAAAAACGGGAGTAGGATAATCGTCAGGATCGTCATGCGCAGCGCAGCATAGAAAAGCGGCGGCACGCCCATATCGACCACGGTGAATTTCATCACGACAAAATGCAGGCCCCAGGCTCCACAGACCACCATCAACACGCAAAATTCGCGTAAGGACATAATTACAGGCTTTCGAAAATCATGCGCCGCGCCTATGCCCATCTTATGACCGACACAAGACTTTCAGACCGGATTACACAAATTGGGTCCTCTGCGACCATGGCGATTACTCAGACAGCGCGCGAGATGCGGGCGGCGGGGCGGGACGTTATTTCTCTGTCTGCCGGAGAGCCTGATTTTGAAACGCCGGAACATATTCGGCAGGCCGCGACAAAAGCCATGAATTCCGGCGCGACGCGCTACACAGCTGTGGACGGAATTCCGGAATTGAAAGATGCGATTATTCAAAAATTCAAACGTGATAACGACCTCAGCTACACCGCTGCCCAAATCAACGTGTCGCCGGGTGGCAAGCCGGTGATTTTTAATGCGCTTGCCGTGACTGTCGGGCCGGGGGATGAAGTCATAATCCCCGCGCCGTGTTGGGTGAGCTATCCCGCCATGGTGAAACTTTGTGGTGGAACGCCCATCGTGGTTCCGTGCGAGGTTGCTACAGGGTTCAAGATCACCGCGGAGGCTTTAGCCGCTGTGGTCACGCCAAAGACCAAATGGATTATGCTGAACTCGCCGTCCAACCCAACAGGGGCGGCCTACACAGCAGAGGAGTTGCAATCGCTGGCAGAGGTGCTTCGCGCCCATCCGCAGGTGATGATCCTGTGCGACGATATTTATGAGCATCTTGTCTATGACGACTTTTCTTTCGCAACGATGGCGCAGGTCGCGCCGGACCTGTTTGACCGCACCCTGACGATGAACGGCGTGTCTAAAGCCTATGCCATGACGGGGTGGCGGATTGGCTATGGCGGAGGCCCGGACTGGCTGATGGCCGCGATGCGTAAATATATGGGCCAAACAACATCAAATCCCACCAGCGTCAGCCAATGGGCCGCTGTTTCGGCGTTGAACGGCGATCAGAGCTTCTTGGATGGATGGCGCGCGACCTATGCCGCCCGGCGGAACCGGGTTGTTGAGCGGCTAAATGCCATGCCCGGTGTGTCGTGCCTCGTCCCGCCCGGCGCGTTCTATGCGTTCGCAGATATTACGGCCGTCACCGATGATGATGCGGGTTTTGCATTGAAGCTGCTGGAAGAAACTGGCGTCGCCACAGTTCCGGGCAGTGCGTTTCATGCTCCCGGTCATATTCGGCTCAGCTATGCTGCGGCAATGCCCGCGTTGGATGCAGCCATGGACCGATTAGCCGAATTTTTAACCTAACTTGGCGCGCAAAGATGCGCTTTCACAACGGCGCCCGCTTTGCCCATATCGACCCGGCCTGCATAGCCGGACTTAAGCTGACCCATGATCTTACCCATGTCCTTCAGGCCCGTCGCACCGGACTCTTGAATGATGCCGGCAATAATGGATTTCATTTCGTTCTCAGACAAAGGCTGCGGCATGAATTCGCGAATGATTTCAATCTCATCGCGCTCGCGTTCCGCCAGTTCAGGGCGGCCATTATCTTCATAAGTTTGCGCGCTTTCCTTGCGTTGTTTGACCATTTTGGCCAGCAAAGACAGAATTTCTGCGTCATTGATGCCTTCGCAGCGATCCTCTGCGCGCGCGGCAATATCGCGGTCCTTAATGGCCGCTGCGACAAGGCGCAGAGTGGAGACGCGAAGTTTCGCCTTCTCTTTCATAGCCGTCTTGGTTGACTCATTTATGCGGGTGCGAAGCGTAGCGGCGTCGGACATAGTGTTCGTAATCTCTTTACCTCGGACGCGCCAAATCCGTATCTCTCAAGGCGCGATACATAGGCTTATCAAGCGGGTTTGCCAAGGCTTCGACGAGAAATAGGAGGAATACCGATTTTTTAAGGTCATTGCACATTGCGGCCCTTGCCAATCGCGGCGCGGCCTATAAAAGCTCCGACAGTTTGCCCGCCTGACAACAGGAAATTTTGCCATGACAGCTTATCAGCCGACCCATACGCCAACAGCTGCGCTCGTTCTCGCCAATGGTGAGGTGTTTTATGGCGATGGCATTGGCCATATTGGGTCGGCAGTGGGGGAAGTCTGCTTTAATACGGCAATGACGGGCTATCAGGAAATTCTGACTGATCCGTCCTATGCCGCGCAGATCGTGTGTTTTACATTCCCGCATGTCGGCAATACCGGCACCACGATTGAGGATGAGGAAGCCAGTAGTGTGCGCGCTGAAACGGCGGCCGTTGGCGGAATATTCCGGGCGGCTGTCACGCCTGCATCGAATTGGCGCTCTGATACGGAACTCGGCGATTGGTTGTCCGCGCGTAAGATCATCGGCCTGTCCGGCGTCGACACGCGCGCCCTGACGTCCTTCATTCGCGACAACGGCATGCCAAACGGGGTCATCTCGCATGAGCCAAGCGGGGAATTTGATATCTCGGCCCTGACGAAACAGGCGCAGGAATGGGCTGGATTGGTGGGCGCTGACCTTGCGCAAGATGTGGCGTCCGAGGCGCAATTTGATTGGATTCAAGCGCGTTGGGAATTACCCGGCGGCTATAAGAATATTGAAAACCCGAAACGCGTTGTGCTGATTGATTACGGCGTAAAGCGGAACATCATGCGCAACCTCGTCAGCTCAGGCCTCGCGGTTACGGTTGTCCCGGCCATGACGTCTGCGGCAGACATTCTCGCGCTGAAACCGGACGGCGTTGTGCTCTCCAACGGACCGGGCGATCCGGCGGCGACGGGTGAATATGCTATCCCGACCATAAGGGCGTTGGTCGAGGCGGATTTGCCCATGCTCGGCATTTGTTTAGGGCATCAGATGCTCGCCCTCGCACTGGGTGCTAAAACGGTCAAAATGGATCAAGGTCATCACGGCGCAAACCATCCCGTCAAAGATCATACGACAGATAAGGTCGAAATCGTCTCTATGAACCACGGCTTTGCCGTTGACAGTGACAGCTTGCCTGACACGGTTGAGGAAACCCATGTCAGTCTGTTTGACGGGACAAATTGCGGGATACGCCTAAAGGGCAAACCCGTCTTTTCTGTGCAACACCACCCCGAAGCCAGCCCCGGGCCGCAAGACAGTTTCTACCTTTTCGACAGATTCGCGGACGCGGTGAAAGCGGCTTAAGGCTTAAATTTCGATTTTACCGTTTTCGATCAAGCTATCGGCGGCGGCCAAAACCGCGTCTTTTGCAGGCCGCGGGATAACACCTGTTAACGCGGAAACGTAGCCGGCATCGGCTTCGTGGAATGTGCCCAAGTCCGGTAAAATGCCTTTAACGCGCGTGTCGAAAATACTCACAATTCTGACAATCCAATTCGCCATCTCTCCCTTGGGGAGTTTTTGAGCTTTGGGATAAGCCTCTCTCAAAATATCGGAAATTTGCTGCAGCCAGAGGGTCTGGCCTGCTGCGATTAACCGCCGCCCGCCGACATTCTTGGCTTTCATGGCCGCGATATGAACGGCGGCAATGTCGCGGACATCGGAGACGGGCCACGCGACTTTAGGCGTGCGCGGAAAGTCTCCGGCAAACATGGCGGAAATCATTCTCAGAGACGCTCCGCCATTGTCATAGGGGTCCGGACCAAAGACCACGCCCGGATTAATCGTCGTAATACGATCCGTGACATTTTGCGATTTTGCGTAATTCCACACGGCACGTTCCGCGCGGGTTTTTGACACCGGGTAAGCGGTGAGAGGCCGCCAATCC
>ENA-ORXR01001548-ORXR01001548.1-marine-metagenome-genome-assembly--contig:-NODE-1548-length-24188-cov-4.319315_pt1 | contig 24188 bp, 24 predicted proteins | sample MGYA00237866_ERZ511479 | MGnify/ENA metagenome assembly ERZ511479 | reverse complement strand
CCGCCCGTGAAAGCATTAACGCGGGGCCCTAAAGAAAGCACCATAACGGTGCTTAAAACCTAAGTCGCTGAAGCGCTGGACAATCCCAACATCTCTGCGACCTGCGGCCATCCGTCATAAAGCATCATCGCTGACAGATAGATTAGAAAAGCCAAACCCAGATAAGAAAGCCAAGGGTATTTAGCCATTACGTTCATAATCATCGTTGCGAAAAAAGCCATGAAAGCAATCGCCACAACCAAACCGAATATTAATAATGCTGTGTCTTCACGTGCGATGGCAGCCACTGCAACCACGTTATCTATAGACATTGAAACATCGGCGATAATGATAGTTACCATTGCAGCCCAAAGCTGCTGTCTTGGCGTGCCGGTAAACGTCTTATGCTGCTGCTCGCCATCTTCCGCTTGATTCGCGTGATGTTGCTTTAACTCTTGGTAAAAGCGCCAGCAAACCCATGACAGTAATACTCCACCAAAGAAGATAATTCCGGGTATCGCAAGTAAGTAAGTTGCGATAGCAGCAAAGAAGATCCGCAGACCCGCCGCTAGAGCCATACCCATGAAAATAGCTTTTTTACGTAGTTCAGGTGAGAGGCTAGCCGCAGCCATGCCGATAACTAAAGCGTTATCACCAGATAAGATGATGTCCGCAAAGATAATCTGTGCAACGTCTACAAGGTTAAAATTAAAAATCGCATCCATTACAGTTTTGTTTCCCCAACATTCACAAGATTATCTCCCGTAATCCTTCAATTTAAACTTTGCTAGCTTCTACTCGCACCAAAAAAGGGCGTTCGCCCTAACTTGTATATTGAATCATAGGAACACAGAAATTCTGAAAAATCAAAAGTTAAATTCTATTTTACGGTACTTAAAGTTCCATTAAATGGAAAATAACACCAAAATATATAATTTTACGCTTAGGAGTATTATTGCCTGTAACACTCTACTGTATCCGGCCGCTAATTAATTCTGTTTCCTGCTATTTCACTCGGCGACTCACAATGCAGCTGCGCCATAACTTGCGTTAGCTCACCGCGCAATATATCGATGGTATGCTGAGCCCCTGCTTCACCATGCGCACCCACACCATACAAAAATGCACGTCCGGCAAAAACGGCCGAAGCCCCTTGTGCTAAAAATCGAGCGATATCCACACCCGATTCAACACCACTGTCGACCATCACTTCGATATGCTCGGGTAGTGCAGCTTTTATATCGCTCAAGGTCTCCACCGTAGATTGCGCGGCATCCAACTGTCGTCCACCGTGATTGGACACAATAATTCCATCGGCTCCTGCTTCAACTGCTCGCTTTGCGTCACCAACATTATTGATACCTTTCACAACCAAATTGCCTTGCCAAGCATCGCGAATGGTTTTCAGCATATCTTGGTCGACCACATCTTTTAATGTGGTACGGATGTAATTAGCCACATCTTCCATGTTCGAAACGTCTTTCATATACGGCGTAATCGAAGCGAACTGCGGTAAACCTGCTTTTAAAGTCGCGACTGACCAAGCTGGACACAGCGCACTTTGCATAATACTTTTTGGGCTGATGCGTGGCGGAATAGCCAAACCATTTTTAATATCTCTGGGGCGCTGCCCTGCCGCAGGCACATCGATTGTCACGACTAAGTTTTTACAGCCAACCGCTTCAGCACGCCTGATCAAATCAGCCCGTATTCCCAAGTCTGCTGGTGGGTAAAGCTGAAACCAGAAGTTTTCCTCTGCAAATTCTGCGGCTTGTTCAATCGAATTGGTTGATAGCGTGCTGAGCACAAAGGGAATATTCGCCTGTTTTGCCGCTCTCGCATGAAACAACGTCGCATTAGGCCAAATAATCCCTGTTAACCCCAAAGGCGCTATACCAAAGGGCGCGCTATAAACTTGTCCCAATAATTCCGTCGATAAGTTTGGCGCTGTGTACGGCAGAAGGTAATCTGCCCGCAACTTCACCGCATCCAACGCCTGACGATTCCCACGAACCGCAACTTCGCTATTACAACCACCTTCAACATAATCAAAGGCAAAACCCGGAATGCGTCGCTTAGCCCGCTTTTTTAAGTCGGCCACACAAGCAGATATTTTCTTTAAATCATCCACTAACGACTACCAACTGAACGATTAACTGTCTGGGCGTTTAAAATCATATTCCTAAACTAAGTGATCCGGTCGCAAGACAATTTTACCTGCGGCCACACGTCCGTTGTGCAGGTCATCAAACGCTTGACCACCCGCAGACAGTGGACGCACCTCAACCCAGTTGAGATCACCCAAACGCTTCTGGTATAACATATCAATTGATGCAGTAAGGTCTGCATTGGTGTAGCAATAGTTACCCAACACGGTAATTTCTTGCAGGGTAATTTTGCGGCTGTCAAAACCGTCACCGGCGTTTTGCAATCCTACATGCGAGATAATCCCGCCTGGGCGCACCGCTTCACTGGATGTTTCGCGGGTGATAGAAGAACCCACGCAGTCAATCACAACGTCATAGTCACCGTTGTTTGGCGCTTTTTCAGAAATTGGATCAAACACATCAGCACACTTTTGCTGCTCAACACTGCTGCGCCGCAATGCATTGGTTTCACCCAAATCAATCTGACTACAACCTTTCGCTTTCAAAACCAGAGCGGCCAGCATGCCAATAGCGCCACCACCAATTACTAGCACCTTCATTTCTGACAGTGGACGGTAGGCAACACGCTCAACTAACGCCACCGCATGCAGTGCTGTCGCCGTCGGCTCAGTCAATGCGGCATGCACAGAATCCATGTCTTCAGGTATGGGCAGGAGGTTACGCTCAGAAATAGCTACTTGCTCAGCCAAAGCTCCTTGTAAGTACATTCCAATGAGCTCACGTTCAGGGCAGATATTACTACGACCTGTGGTACACGACTGACAAATACCACATGCCATTAGCGGGTTGATTACCATGCGCTGACCAGCGTATTTGCCGTCAAGCACGGTGCCGGAAACTTCATGACCCAAAATCAAAGGCGGCACGCGACGTGCGTCATGCCCATGATAAGCGTGCATGTCTGACCCACAGATAGCGGCGGCTGAAACTTCCATGACGACATCACCTTCGCGAGGCTTTGGTAGCGGCTCGTCACGGTAGGTCATTTCTTGCGTCCCTGTATAAACAAGGGCTTTCATATCAAGTGGTTTCATGTTCACTCCTTCGATGTCGGTGCTTGGTATTAGCAACAGGCTCCTCCTCCTTCGTCGGGAAGTCGCTTGTTGCTAATACCAAGCACCTCCTCTCGCTATCGAGTGAACCTTGTTTATTTGGCGGTAAAACCACCATCAATATAGATCACTTGGCCGGTTACATAGTTTGATGCCGGACTGGCCAGAAAAATACAGGTTCCATCCAGATCACTCAGTTCACCGTTACGACCAATTGCTGTTTGCTGGGCTAATTTATCGGCTAAATCTGGCTGCTCAAATACTGGCGCGGTTAACTCGGTTGGGAAGAATCCTGGTGCAATCGCATTGCAGTTAACGCCGCTGGATGACCATGCTTCTGCCATCGCTCTTGTTAGCTGTGATACTCCACCTTTTGAAGCCCCGTAGGCGATGCCATTGGCGAATGCGCGTTCTGACTGAAGTGAAGCGACGTTGATGATTCTTCCCCAGCCGCGCTCTCGCATGTTGGGCACGAGTTTTTGTCCGAGGAAAAACGGCGCTTTCAGATTAAGGTTGAGCGTTTCATCCCAGCTTTTTAGTGTGACTGTTTCAGCAGATTGACGCAGATTGACGCCCGCAGTGTTGCATAAAATATCGACCTGACCATGAAAACACAAACTCTCAACAACCACTCTATCCCACGTTGTTTCGTCACCAAGATCAGCAACGATGTAGTCTGCTTGTTTTCCTTCAGCTCGTAGTGCTTCACATACTGAATTGAGTCGCTCTTCACGGCGGCCCAATAAAATCACTTTGGCACCTGCATTGGATAAGGCCACTGCCTGCCTTGATCCGATCCCAGATGTCGCTCCGGTTATCACAGCGACTTTTCCGTCAAGCTTAAACAGCTCCACGCTTATTTAACCTGTAGCTCAAATTCTTCATTTGGGAAGTACTTAGCCAGTCGATCATCACCACTTCGTGCATGACCTTCCATGCCTTCCAGACGTGAGATACGCGCTGCCGCTGCGGCAACTTCACGGTTAGCTTCTTGTGTCATACGCTGTGTGGTGACCGTCTTAATGAATTTGCCTGCAAACAATCCACCGGTATAGCGAGCCGCGCCTTTTGTTGGCAAAATGTGGTTGGTACCGGAACACTTATCCCCAAACGTCACCGTCGTTTCTTCGCCAACAAACAAAGAACCGTAATTACGCAGGCGATTAACCCACCAGTCCAAATTGTCACAGTGCACTTCTAAATGCTCGGAGGCATACTGGTCACTGATAGCCGCCGCTTCTTCATCCGTATCACACAGAATAACTTCACCGTAATCAGCCCATGCCGGACCTGCTGCGTTACGTGCTGTTTCTGGAAGCTTTTCGATGTAGCCCGGCATTAGCTCAATAACTTTTTCACCTAGTGCGCGATCTGTCGTGAATAGCCACGCTGGAGAATCTGGCCCGTGTTCTGCCTGTCCAGCAAGGTCACATGCGATAAGATGAGGGTCAGCATTCTTATCAGCAAGGATACCGATTTCAGTTGGTCCAGCGAAAACGTCTATTCCTACACGCCCGTAAAGCATACGTTTCGCTTCTGCAACAAAACGATTACCTGGGCCGACCAGAATGTCTGCTGGCTTTCCGGTAAACAAACCGAACGCCATCGCAGCAATACCCTGAACACCACCTAGCGCTAGAATCGTATCAGCACCACAAAGATTGGCTGCGTATAAAATACCGGGATGGCAGCCAATATCGGCTTTTGGTGGTGAACATGCGATAACGTGGTCAACGCCTGCTGCTTTAGCAGTTGCTACTGACATAACCGCTGAGGCAACGTGTGCGTAACGACCACCTGGGATATAACAACCCGCAGCCTGCATTGGGATTTGTTTTTGACCTGCCCACAGGCCTGGCGATAATTCTGTTTCAAAATCGATTAGCGACTCACGTTGCTTGACGGCAAAGCCATGCACGCGGTCATATGAAAAACGAATATCATCTTTAACTTGCTGTGAAAGTTGCTTACCCGCGTTTTCAATCTCTTCTTCGGTAACAACGATATTACCTTCGTAATTATCAAGCTGCTTAGCGTATTCTCTACAACGCGCTTCACCACCTTCCTCGATTTCTTTGAGCATGGTAGAAACGATTTCGCGAGTATTGTCCTCGCCAGTGGTTGCATTTTTTTCGGCTTTTTTAAGGTAAATGACGGCCATCAGGTGACTCCAGCTCGGCGAGCTACAAATTGTGTAAGATGAAAACGATGAATGTAAGCGCTTTCATACTAGCCTTCAAGATATGCACTGTCAAGAGACATATCGACAATTAGATGCACCACATTAGTGAGTTTTGATTTGCTATACTCCGCAGCTTAGTTGGCACGCAGGATCATCAATGTCTCAAAGAAAACCTACACTCCAAGATGTTGCCAATGCTGCCCACGTCTCGACAGCAACGGTATCTCGCTATCTGAATCAACCTGACAAAGTTAGCCCTGACTTGCAGAGGAAAATTCGACAGATTATTGACGATTTGGGCTATATGCCTGATGGGGCTGCACGCGCCCTTGCCTCTCGTCGCAGCAATACCATCGGTGCCGTCGTTCCAACAATTGACAATGCCATTTTCTCAAAAGCTATTCAGTACTTACAGCAAGGCGTGGCGAAAGCTGGCTACACTTTGCTACTGGCTCAAAGTAGCTACTCACTAGATGAAGAATATCGCGAGATTCAGGCATTGTTGACCCGAGGGATTGATGGGCTGGTGCTAGTCGGTGAAGATCACCATCCCGGCGTTTACGCGGCTATTCGCCAGCAAGGTATACCGCATGTAAATTTGTGGACGTACAATCCTTATTCTGAATTCAGCTGCATCGGTTTAGACAACGCGGCGGCAGGTCGTCAGATAGCTAAACACTTGCATGATTTAGGTCATCAAAAGATTGGCATTATCACCGGCATATTGCTGCATAACGACCGCGCACAGCAGCGCGTTAACGGTGTTCGTGATTATTTTAAAGAACAAGGCGTTAATGTTCCCGCAGATCATGCAGAAGAGTGTCGTTACTCAGCAGAGCAAGGGCGCGAGGCATTTTATGAGCTCCTGAAGCGACATCCCGATATTACGGCGGTCATTTGTGGAAACGATATACTGGCGCTGGGTGCACTAAGCGGCGCTCGGGAATTGGCACTGGATGTACCTCAACGTTTATCAATTACTGGATTCGATAATCTAGAGCTTCTAACCGTCATAAATCCAGCTTTAACGACCATGAACTCCCCTTCTCGTAGGATGGGTACAAGAGCAGCCGACTACATTATTGAGCAAATAAACTCCAACACCCGGACAATAGAACGAATTGAGCTAAGCACTGACTTGATCGTCAGAGAAACCACTGCAACCGCACAAAGCCAATGAAAACAAAAAGTTAAGCCATACCCCGGACCAGCACTGCTCGAAATGATAACGGAGGCTTGAGAGCACAAACTGAAACGAATACAAACCTAAGACTTACACAACGTTAAGAGATTTTCGAAGCGCTACGCATTAGTATGGCGCGATGAAAAGACGAATACTTACACTCATCATCGGCGCACTAAGTATCTCAGCATATGCAGCAACGCTCAGAGTCGTGCCGCTGACTGCCAACGAGCTCAATGCTATTGCGGGACATTACTCATCTACCTATGGCTATGTCCATGTAAAACCTGATAAGCACGGCGTGTTCACCAACTTTAATGGTCGACGCATTAGCAGCGTTAAAAAGTCAGACGGGCATTACTACTCCACCTTTAAATTAATCGGACTGATCCCAATAAGCTTACGGATGTCACTGAACAAAGTGAATGGACTGCATCGGGTGAGTTTAGACAGACACAAAGTCAAGAAAGTCGTGGGGCAGCAATTTAAACCAACCCCGATCTCCACTGCATGGGCACCTCGACTTGGGGAGTATCGTGCCACCGCGGTTAATGGGAAATCCAAGATTTACAAAGTAAAGCTTGAAACCCAACAAGGGGTGGTTCTGATCCAGCTTAACAATAGTAAATACGCCTACCCATTAGTAAAGAAAGGAGCCAGCAGACTTGTCAGACCTACTATCGGCAGACCCAGACAGCGCCACATGGAAGTTTGGCCAGAAGGAAAATCTCTGGCAGCAATTGTTGGCAATATACGCTTCCGGCTTGAGAAGCTTTAGCTTCACAGCACTGAATGGCTCGTAACTACATCACTGCGCCAATCTGCCAAGGCACAAATTCGTGATCGCCTAGGCCGAGCTTTTCACTCTTGGTTTGCTGCCCGGAAGCCGTGGCTAAAATCATATCGAGGATTTCTGCGCCCTTGTCTTCAAGCGACACCCCTTCAGTAATGATGTCACCACAATTAATGTCCATATCGTCAGTCATCGATTGATACAAGCGGTCATTGGTTGCAAGCTTGATGGTTGGTGAAGGTTTAGAACCGAAAGCAGAGCCGCGTCCAGTGGTGAACACCACAATCTGCGCTCCACTGGCGATTTGGCCCGTGACAGAAACAGGGTCGTATCCAGGGGAGTCCATGAAAACGAAGCCTTTAGTCGTGACCTGCTCAGCATAGGAAACCACGTCCGTTAGCGGCGTCGAGCCCCCCTTGGCCGCAGCACCCAGCGACTTTTCCAAAATGGTGGTTAACCCTCCGCGCTTGTTTCCGGGCGACGGATTGTTGTCCATTGAAGCGCCGTTCATTTGTGTATAGCGCTCCCACCAAGTGATTTTATCAATCAGTTTTTGGGCGACCGTTTCATCAGCGGCACGGCGTAATAACAACTGCTCTGCACCGTAGATTTCTGGCGTTTCAGAGAGAATTACTGTTCCGCCAAGACCGACTAATTTATCGGCAGCAATCCCCAGGGAAGGGTTTGATGTAATCCCGGAAAAACCATCAGAGCCGCCACATTGTAGGGCCACAGTGAGCGTAGAAGCCGGACATTCCTCACGCTGCGTTGCATTCGCTTCGGGCAGCAGTTTGCGCACCTTTTCAACGATGCTTGCAATAGTCGCTGTGGTGCCGCCCGTTCCTTGAATAGTCATTCCATGGAATCGCTCAGAGCCATCGCCGTCAAACATCTTGCGCATATTAGTGACTTGCATGGTCTCGCAACCCAAGCCAACGAAAATCGCTGCACCAACATTGGGGTGTGTTGCATGTCCCCAAAGTACTCGCTGAAGATTATCCCAGCCCGGCCCGTGTGGCGCCATGCCGCAACCACTGCCGTGTGCAAAGGCAGCAATACCGTCTACATTGGGATACTCATCTAGCATGCCACTTTTTTTAACGGCCTCAGCAGCTTGCTGAATGACGGTTGCTGAGCAATTTACGGTAGCACAAAGGGCAATAATATTGCGGGCTCCCACTCGTCCATCCGCGCGCTTGTAACCCATGAAAGTGCGACCTTCGAGACTTGGTATGGAAGCTTTTGCCAACGCTAAATCTGCACCGATATCATAGTTACGGTCGTGCTCACCGAAGGCACAGTTGTGGGTGTGAATATGAGCACCGGCGGGAATAGCTTCGGTGGCGTAACCGATGATTTGGCCAAACTTTCTAATGGAGTCGCCTGCTGACAAGGTTTCTCGCGCAACCTTGTGGCCGCTGGGGACAGAGCTTGTCATTTTCACACCGAGACCAAGCGGGTCTTCACCAGTTACGGTTAACTCGGTGAGAATTGCTACGTTGTCAGCGGGGTTTAAAACAATTGTATCAGTCATTTTTCTTTCCTAAATTTCAAGAACGTCTATTGTAGCTGCCGCTGGCGGAAGGCAACAAAAATGCCAGCCCCAACAACCAATGCAATGCCAAACCACTTATAACCCGGAATAATCTCGTCGAAAAACAGATAACCAAAACCTATCGCCCAAGGCAAGATCAGATAATTAAACGGCTGCAAGATCACAGCAGACGTAATCCTTAACGCCTCAATCAAAAAGTAATGACCAACCGTGCCAGTGAGGCACAACACCCCAATAAATAACGATTGCTCAAGACTCAACGGCACCCACACCGCCGGAACGAAAGGTGTTGAGATCAGCGACCCCATCATTGCCGTGTAAAGCAACGAGGAGTCGGTACTATCTGTGCGCGAGACCAAGCGCGTCATAATCGTATAAGCCGCCACCATACCCGATACACCGAGCGCCATCAGGCTGTAAATAGAGAACGATGCAGAGCCTGGTGCAATAATGATAAGGGCACCAACAAAACCAACACAGACCGCTGCCCAACGCCGTATGCCTACCTCCTCACCCAGTAAAAGTGGCGAAAGCGCAGTAACAATAATCGGGTAAACCATTAGAATACTCTGTATTTCTCCAACACCAAGCACCTGCACAATATGACCAAATGCCAATATCGCACCACCGAGCAATGTACCCCTTATCATTTGCTTGATGGGGCTTTGTACGGTTAGGACTTCTTTGAGTGATTTTTTGCGGGTCGTCCACCAAAGTGCGAACAAGAAAAATGCCAAATAGCGTAGGCCCACAAACTGGAGAATTGGGATGCTTTGACCCAAGTGTTTGGTGATGGAATCCTGAGCGGCGAAGAGGAATGTCGTGGCGATTACGAGAAGAATGCCTTTACTATTGTCTTGCATAATTCGCGCCTGGGAAGAAAGGAGATCAGAATAAACCGATGCTAGCGTATGGGTAAACGTTGCCCCCGTCTACAGTGAACATGAAATCTGGGGAGTTAACGAAACAAGATTGGCTTGAATTCAAAGAAGTCACAGCCTGCCAACCAGGGACTGTGACTGCCACTGAACACAATGAATTAGCTTTGAAATTGATCTGCTGCAATAATGCACGTCATTAGAAACATGAGGGATAATCGTGATGAAAGCATTGGGGGTTGTATTAGTCAGTATTTTAGCTTTGCAAATAAGCGGCTGTGGCGGCGTAAGACCAGATGTAAAAGAGAGCAGCGACTATATCAATATTGGCGGCATAGAGTTTAGAAAGAAAGGCTCGACCAACACCGATATTTTGTACGCAGGCGTTTTGAGAGAAGGCTGGGTTGATTCTTTCGACCCCAAGTTTTTACCTGTTTTAAGCAAAGCAATCAAAGCGCGTCAGGTTACAAAAGTATTCAACAAAGAAACGGGAGAGCTGGCCTTCGCATCGGCAGCAAACGCAGGCATTGATGTTTCAAAAGATAGTGTTAGTGGCGGTGCCAATACGAAATCCCAAGTCACTGGAAAATACTCGGTGTTTACGCTGTTCGACGTGAATGACTTTGTGACAGAGTTAAACTCTGAAGCAAACCGTAAAAACCTGAATCTACTTAAAAGATACGAGAACCCAAGAATCATCACCAGTATTGCAACCGTGTTCGACCGAAAATCGAGCATGAAACTTGGCACACAGGGTAGATTGTCTTTAAATATTTTAAACCCTACCGCAGGCAAACCTATCTTTAACATTAAATCTGAAACCTCGGGTGACTCTGTCGCCACGCTCTCCAATGGAACCGTTTTCGCTTTTGAGTTCGCGAGAATTTGCTGGGAGAAGGTAGACGATAAAGTTCGGGTGGCAACTATTGAGGTTGATCGTCCAGGCCTTGATGAGAACTGCCCTTCGGGAACCGATGATAATGCTTCGGATCTATAAAGGTCGCTAAAAAAGAGTGGTGACTGAGTTATGCCCTCTCAAAGCCGCGCTTAACTTCGTAATCGGTCACTACTTTTTCAAACGCTTCTATTTCTACCTCAGCACATCTCACATAATGGCTTGTGACATCGTCACCAAACGCCTCTTTAAGCATCTGAGATTGTGCTAGCGCATCCATAGCTTTATATAAGTTGCCGGGTATTGATTCAGACTCTTCGCTTGCGTAAACATCCCCGGTAAATGCTTCCGGTAACGCTAATTCTTCTTCAATACCTTTAATCCCTGCGGCCAGCATAGCCGCTTGAGCAAGGTAAGGATTAATATCTGATCCGGGCACTCGACACTCCACTCTAATCCCGGAGGTTCCCTCCCCACACAATCTAAACGCCGCAGTGCGGTTATCAACCGACCAGACAATCTTAGTTGGTGCAAACGTTCCCTTGGCAAAACGCTTATAGCTGTTCACATAGGGTGCCATGAAGTAAGTGTAGTCAGTGGCATACTTTATTAAACCAGCCAGATAATGATCCATTATTTTTGATTTGCCCAGCGCTGCGCTTTTATCAACAAAGGCAGGCGTACCCTCTTCTAATAACGATTGGTGTATATGTGAAGAGCTGCCTATCCGGTCATGATCCCATTTAGGGAGAAACGTCACGGATTGGCCATTTTGCCAAACGATTTCTTTAACCGCATGTTTGGCAATCGTGTGGTGGTCCGCACATGACAAGGCGTCAGAATATTTAATATTCAGCTCTTCTTGCCCTGCTTCCGCTTCTCCTTTTGACCCTTCGATTGGAATGCCCATTTGATACAAATGATTGCGTATCGGCCGCATGACATTTTCTTCTTTGGTGGTTTGCAGGATATGGTAATCCTCATTGTAGGCGCTGACCGGGGTCATTTTTGAGTAGCCATTCTCAGCCAGCGTTTCAAAGCTTTCCTTAAATAAGAAGAATTCTAATTCTGTCGCCATGTTAGCGCTGTAGCCCAGCTTTTCCAGTCTCGCTATTTGTTTTTTTAAGATTTGCCGAGGGGTGTGTGGAACAGGCTGATGCGTCTCATGATCCAGCACATCGCTTAACACCATCGCCGTGCCTTCAAGCCATGGCACATAGCGTAATGTTGAAAGGTCGGGCTTCATGATGTAATCGCCATAACCCGCTTGCCAGCTCGTTGACGCATACCCCTCCGGTGTTTCCATTTCCAAATCAGTGGCCAACAAATAATTGCAACAATGCGTCTCTTCATAGGCACTCTCAACAAAGTGCTGGGCGTGAAAGCGTTTACCCATTAAACGCCCCTGCATATCGACGAGACATACCAGAACCGTATCGATTACTCCATTTTTGACATCTGCGGTTAGTTGGTCAAAAGTCAGTTGGCTTATCTTGGTCATTATATACTCGCTATGTGTGTTTCTTTTGGCGGATAGCATTCAAGTATTTCCACGCCTGCCGCCGACTTAATGGTAGTTATCTCAACTCCTGCCGGACAAAAAAACCGATCCAGTTTTTTAAGCTGCGTCGTTTCTTCACCGATTATAATACTGCACTCACCCGCCACGACAATGCCAATGTAAAAGTCTTGCTCCGTTTTCTCAACCACACCAGAAATAGTCGACTTTTTCACCCGAAACTTATCCGTCACACTTCCATCAATCAATGACTCCTGAAATGAGTCATCTGAGTAGTGACGCTCAATCTTTGGCTGCTGATGAAACTTTTCAATCGCCTGTTGTACCGATAGCTGCGTGAAGTCAAATACATCCATGCAAAACTCAAGATCGCGTTTCATAAATCGCGCTTCTTCGGGCATGGTATAGCCTGCTTTCGTAAATTCGAAACGCACCGCCCAATCAGATGGCTCCATGATCTCGACCATCAAAATACCTTCGCCGATGGCATGCGGTGATCCACCCGGTATGAATAGGCAATCGCCTGTTTTGACAGGCACTTTCTCGAAACATGCTTCCATTGCCTCGATATTTTGCGTCTCAATCATTTCCTTAAAATCAGCACGCGATGGAGGGTGTTGAAAACCGACATATACGTAGGGATCTACCCCATCGCGCACATCCAAAATATAATAACCCTCTGCCTTACCGTGGTCGCTATTTAAGTGCTCACGAGCGAACTCAGCAGTCGGGTGAGCCTGAAAATGTAAACGGATGGAAGAGTCTAAAAACTTCACTAGCAGCATTGGATTCTGGTCGAATGCAGCGGCGTGTTGTTCACCTAAAAAGTAAGCAGGGTCTAAGGCAATCAACTCATCAAAACGAATCGTATCGTCACCGAGTTGAGCGCCAGAAATACCTTCAACAACATCCGGTCTATCAGGGTTTATCGCCAGAGTGGTCGAACCAATCCAGTCTTCGGGGAAATGACCGTCTTCCGGCGTGGGTTTCTGCTCCATTTCATCAAGAATTTTACCGCCAGTATAACTTCGCCATACACGGTTCGGAGGGAAACGAATGAGCTTGTTTTTGTAAATCATGATTTTTAGTGCTGAGTCAAAACTGATGCTTCAAGATTACAGTTGACATGCACCATTCACAATTATAATTTCTAGATTCGTACAATATTATGCAATATCATTTCTTTATTTGAAATGAAATCGAGCAGAGCCAAAACGGAGATTCCAAACAATGACACACGAAGAAATTGCTCAACAGGCGGTTACGCTGGTGAAGCCGTCAATAGAAGCGCTTTTCGACCGCACGAATCGTAAAGAGCTGCATATTGTCATTATGGATCCGCGAATCAAACCGTGGGAATCAGACTTCGACGATGCAATCTTATATCAGGAATCCATCCGAACGCTGGATTCATGGGAACACCCTTTTGATGACTTTGCGCGAAATAAGGCCGAGCAGGCATGGCGGGATTCACAGGCAAATATCGTGGCACAGACAAGACATCCCTCATCACTTAGAGAAGGCGATTTACCCTTTTACGGGTCTTTCGTTTATGGAAATATCGTTGTCGCTTGTAGTGGTGTAGAGCAGTGGTTTGATATGTTAGTCAGTGGCTGGATTGCATTAGCCTTTGAACAGCTGATGATACATGAACAGCAGTCACGCTGAGGAATGATGAATCATCAAAGATTGGTGGCCAGTGGAAATCAATAAGTCCGTAGTTATATGAAGCACCGCAGCGACTTCCTAAAATATCGATATTTATGCTAATGTAATCATAATATCCATCAAATGAGGAGAGGAGAGGAGCATGCGAATTTCAATTTTTAAGGTAGCAATGGCTGTGGCGCTGGGCGCGTTAACAACTCAGGCTCACGCAGCACCCTGTATGAAAGTCACTCTTACTGGAACACAAGGTGGCCCTCCCGTATTTAATGGTCAAGCAGGTTCTGGAACACTGGTTCAATATGGTAATGATGAGAATAATTGCAGTGCGGTGAACCTGCAATTCGATACTGGGCGCGGCACCACTCAACGTCTCTCACAGGCAAAAACACCCGTTGGCAAACTCAACGCTATCTTCCTGACGCATATGCATTCTGATCATACTGAAGGTCTCAGCGATATGATGCAGCTGCGTTGGCACTTTGGGTCGGGTGGGCCAAAAGTCGATTTGGTGTGTAGCGATGATGCTAGGTCACCGGCAGGGCACACGCTGAGTTGCAGCAAACTGGCTAAACATATCGGCGATGCCTTTATCAATTCTGGTGAAATGGCACAGCGTCTTGCCGAAAATAAAAAGCGCCTTCCTGGTGGCCCTGCTGATCTGATTAATGTGATGACATTCAAAATAGATGGCGAGGCCAATAAGGTTTGGTCTTCAGGCGATGTCAATGTCTCTTCCATCGGCTCTCGGCACATTCCGGGTCATGCTTCTTATCGTGTTGACACCCCCGCAGGTTCGGTAGTGATTGGCGGCGATGCGGGTAATGACAAGCACAAACCACCGAGAGATGCGTCAACATCAGCTCAGGTTGAGAAACTGGCAATGGGCGCTGATATTATTGTGCATTCGACGATCCACCCAGTGATGGGGCCGAAGAAAGGCAGCGGCTTTCCACCACCTATTTATTACCGCCAAAGCACGGCCACAGACCTAGGCGCAATGGCAAAACGCGCGGGCGCTAAACACCTCATGCTGACTCATCTGATTCCGCCCATAAAAGCGAAAAGACAAGGGCCATACCCTATTCCGGGCGGTGGTTTAAGTGAAGCCGACTACAAGCAAGCAGTTACTGAGGGTGGCTTTACTGGCAATACGATTGTCGGAACCGATTTGATTAGCCTAAGGCTTCCTCAACAGTAATCAAACACAAAATCAGGTACTACCATGACTGAAAAACTAAAGGTGTTGGTGCATGGCACCGGATTCGCTGGACAAGGTCACACTGACGCCTTTAGAAATGCAGGTGCTGAGGTTGTTGGTATAGTGGGTCGCACACAGTCTGTCGTAACGGAAGTCGCTCAGAAAATGGGCATTCCTTATTCCGGCACAGATTGGCAGCAGGCATTGCTAGATTGCCAACCAGATATTGTATCCATCGGCACACCCGGTGGCGCGCATGTAGAGCCTATCGAGCAAGCCATCGCGCAGGGTTGTCATGTATTTTGCGATAAGCCAATGACGCACAGCGGCGAAACGGCAAAAGCGCTTTATGAGCTTGCCGTTAAAAAAGGCGTAAAGACGGCCTATGCCTCTAGCTTCAGGTATATGCCGGAGATAATGCATGCCAAGCGCTTAGTAGCTGCCGGTGCGATTGGTGAGCCGCTCGAGGTTGAAGGCATTTCACACTTTAATCTTGAGCGTAACATCCCTTTTGGCTGGTCACACCGCAAGGAAGATGGCGGTGGGCGTCTGAATAATAATTTCACCCATATGTTATCCATTGCGACCTCCGTTATCGGTGAAAAAATTCTCTCGATTATGGGCGACGTGCGTGATGATCTTGGTAAAGCACCCATCGTTGCTGGCATGCATAACTTTAAAAACCGCCGTGAGCTTATCCCGGATAACCCAGACGATCCTTCGCTTGAGTGGGGTGAATCGAATGTGGAGTGGAGCTATACGGTATTGGCACAGTTAGAAAGTGAATTTGCCAGCAAGCCTGTTTCTGTAATGTTCCGGCATGGCGGGCTACACCCTCGGTTTAATGAGGATCATATTGCCTTTTATGGTAGCGAAGGTGCTATCTATATCAAAGGTCACTATGGTGGTGGGCCGCTCTATCTATATGGTGCGGATAAAGAATGGCAGGAGGTTAAATTACCTGCTGACATTGTGGCGGATGTGCCAGATATTGAAGGTGATACAGAAAGGAATTGGCAGTATCTTATTAATCTGTTTATGAAGGATATTAGTGGTGAGTCGGTTGCGCCATATCAGACCTTTAAAGAAGGCAGCCAGTATCAACAGCTTATTGATATTATTCGTAAAAACGAGAGCTGGGTGGATGTAAGCCACTTGAATAATTAACAAGCTAAAACAGTCGAACCCATAAGACAGATCGAAATATCGTGGGCTTTGAGGTGGGGCAGGCTTGGGACAAACAGTGGAAAGGTTAACTTAACGATCTACCTTCACTTTACTTTCCACTGCCCAGCAGATTTACCCATAATCTTTTTAAACTGTCTCTGAAATGCCGATTCAGATTCATATCCTACCTCCACCGCCACGTTACTGACTTTGTGACCTTGCTCAAGTAGTCGGCAGGCAAGCTCCATCCGCCACCGTGTTAGGTAAGAAATCGGTGGTTCTCCAACGAACCGATTAAATTTTTCCGATAATCCCGAACTTGAGAGACCCGCATTTTTTGAGAGCGATTCCAGCGTCCATTTTCTGGTTGGGTCTTCATGAATCAGTGCTAATACTTTTCCCACCTGTTTATCTTTTACAGCCGTTAACCAGTTCTCAACATTTTGTGCATGAAGCGTATCCATAATCTGTGTAAGCGCGCGTAAAAACATCAGCTCACTCAACTTAGTGACCATCGTTTTAGTAGCACCCCTCTCACCTTTGCTTTCAAGCAGCGCCGTTTTCACCAACTCAGGCATGAGAGGATCTTCATTTAACAAATTCTTCAGAATCACCATGTCAGGTAAAATATCAAGCAAGGGATTGAAGGGAGACCGGTCACATCCAAAATACCCGCACACAAGATTTGCCTTTGCACCATCCTCTCCGATATTCATCATGGTAAAAGGAGGATTACTTTTCGCGGCGCTAAGGTAAAATTCGACATCCTCTGGCGTGCCTTCCCAGGTGTTTTCATCGGATGTAATGATATGTTTTCCACCAGACGGGAGTATCAAAACATCACCGCGGCTAATGGGTTCGGGGCCATAACTATCGTCGCCCAGCTTGGTGAATATGCTCCCGTCGAGAACAATATGGAATGGGATAACACATTCGGCAGTCGGCATCATTGCTGCACCAACCTGATCCATTGAGGGATTCATAGAAATCCACGGGTGTGAAGCATGCACTTCGAAATACAGAGCTCCTTGCAAAGAAATTGCACGAGCAATATCAGTGAGTACGTCCATATTGAACCTTTATTAACCATAAAGTATGTATAAATATTATAGTGCATACAAATAATTTCACAGCCAATTCCTTAGCAACCGTTCTGGACGATAGGGCATACTATTTAGCTTTTCAGGCATTTACCGCAGGCGCATTCTAATAAAAACTATAGATTCCCCCATCATTACAGGAAATTTTAAGATGTTGCACGCAATCAGATTTACGCTAAATTCTCTCGTAATAATGCTGATAGCTATAGGCATGGCTGCTTCAATTGCCCATGCAAGCGAGATGGATTCGAAACGCTATATTGTCCAGCTTGATTCTGAATCATTACTGAGTTTGGTCAGGTCTCAAGAGCACGCGTCCGGTAATCTTGGCGAGAAAACGGCTGAATCCAACCACGAAGTAAAGTTAAAGGAGGAATTCCAAACTGAATCTAAGAGCTATGTCCTGCTGGAGGCTCCCAGTGAAAGCAATGTTAGTGATTATTTAAAAGCGCTTGAATTATCCCCAATCAGCGTTATTGAAACCGAGTTCACAAATAGTCCAGAGCTTGGTGGCGGGCCCAAAGCCATGGAGGCACCTCGAGACGGCCACAAGATTTATGTTATCGAACGCGGGGTGCCTGGAATTTCATCGCTTCCGATGGAGAAACAAATTGAAGTATCAAAAGGCTCTCAAAAGGTCGTCGGTCAATTTGGTGACAAACTGGAATGGGATAAATCCTTTTTAACTCAAGAAGGTACTTTCTGTGTCTATAGAACTAATAATGTGGATCTCATTAAGGAGCATGCATCTATCGCTGGGTTTCCAGCCGACAAGATTTCCGCTGTCACGCATAAAATTTATGATTTCTGAGTTTTCTAGAAACAACATGCAATGATCGAACGGCCTCTTTGACCGTGTTGGAATTAGAGTTTAGGTGTGACCACTGGTGAACCACCAAGTGGCCACCGCCTCGATAATTTCAGGATGCTGGCTGAGGTGTTCAATTTTCATGCGTTGATGACATCAGAAGGTTCGGGATTTGATCCATTCAAAATATCGCTAGTCACCTGCCAAATAGCACCCAGATCAAAAAGTATACCCAAGTGTGATGCTTGTACTTTAATCTGACTTTCTTCCTCGTTAATTTGCACTGAGAGCTTTATTGATTTGGCAGCAAAATTGCCATAAACCTTGCCTCGATAGTAAAAGGTGGGATCTGCTGTCCCTTTGAAGCCAAGCACTGCCAGAGAGTATTCGATATCTTCGAGAGGCTGATGATAATCAGCAACGTATTTGGGAAACAACGTAAGCTTTGGCTTAGTGCCTTCGTGCTTTTTGAACGGAAATTTCTTATAGAGTATTGTGGATGTAGCAACGACCATAACAGCGGCTAGTACTATTATCAGCGTATTACCCATTTATTTTTTTCCCTTGAAAGCTTAATATCTGCATCAGTCTAACAGTAGAATGACATTAGCTAAACGAAATCATTCCCTCATCTAGTTGTGCTGACGATACGATAATATGCCGCAAATTCCCTACCTACTCGAAACCGTTGCTTTTTTATTAACGGCAGTCATCATCGTTCCATTATTCAAGCGCGCGAAACTAAGCCCGATACTTGGCTATCTTGCTGTCGGCGTACTGATTGGCCCTCATAGTTTCTCTCCTATCGTTTCAGACACTGAAGGCGTCAGTCACATTGCCGAGCTGGGTATTGTTTTCCTGCTGTTTAGCATCGGCCTAGAGCTTTCACTTAAAAGGCTCCGTCAGTACAAACGATTGATTTTTGGCTTAGGCATGTCGCAAGTCGTTATCTCCGCTGCCGTGATTGGTAGCGTGGCGTATTTCTGGGGAAATAGTGCAGAAGCCGCGTTGATCATCGGCTTGTGCCTCGCCTTGTCCTCTACCGCTATGGTCATGCAACTATTAACCGAACGCGGTGAAATTTCTACAACACATGGCCGAACCAGTTTTTCAATACTGCTTTTCCAAGACCTGGCCATCGTCCCAATACTCATTCTGCTACCCGTACTCGCTGCAAAAAGCGGCGATGCTATTTGGTTGAATTTAGGCTTTTCGGTTTTAAAAGCCGTGCTTGCCGTCGGTATTATCATACTACTTGGCAGACTGGTGCTGCGACGTTTGTTTTACATCGTCTCAGAAACACGAAGCGTCGAGGTTTTCACCGCGATGGTTTTACTGTCTGTTCTGGCGACATCTTTATTGACAGCCTATGCCGGGCTGTCGCTGACCTTAGGCGCTTTTTTAGCAGGACTGCTGTTAGCTGAGACTGAGTTTCGCCATCAAATTGAAAGCGAAATAATGCCGTTTAAAGGCTTATTGCTAGGGCTCTTTTTCATGAGCGTTGGCATGATGCTCGACTTTTCGCTGGTTGTGGATAAGGCGGGGCTTTTATTCATCGCCCTACTCGGTTTATTAACGCTTAAGTCGATTATTGGCATCGCTTTAGCCCGTTATTTTGGCTTACAAATGCAAGATGCTGTACGAGTTGGTTTGTATTTATCCGAAGCAGGTGAATTTGCCTTTGTTCTGGTTGGGCAGGCCATGACTACCTACCAACTCATCCCAGCGGATACTGGGCAGTTCATGATTATTCTGGCTGGCTTATCGATGGTATTGACCCCTCTGCTTGTTTACCTAGCGGAAATAAGTAGCCGCAAGTTTTCACCACAAGACCAGCAGCTTCTGATCCCCAGCGAGAGCAGCGAAAACCTAAAAAATCATGTCATCATTGCGGGTTATGGGCGCATTGGTCAGGCCGTAGCCGCCACCTTAAAACATCACACTATCGATTATGTTGCGCTAGACCTTAATGCCGAGACGGTTAGGCAGCATCAGGAGTCCAACGACTCTGTTTATTATGGAGATGCAGCTCGCGCTGACATCTTGACTCAGATCGGCGCTGAAAAAGCTAAGGTCATTTTAATTACTCTCGATGAGCCGATTGCCGCTATTCGAGTGGTACAAACGGTAAAACAACGCTGGCCAAATCTGACTATCTTGGTGAGAGCTAAAGATGCTCAGCACAGTGACACGCTCTATCAGCATGGCGCAGATGCAGTCATGCCTGAAACTATAGAAGCTAGTCTACAACTCGCCGCAATTACGCTGGAGCAGGCTGATGTTGACACAGCTGCAATTAGTCAATACATGAAGAAAATACGAGCCCAAAGCTATAAAAACGAAATCAATTTAACTGATTGATATCCACCGTACTAAGAATTTTCTGAGCAACTTTCTCAGCTGCAGCCGGATTGTCTGCTTGGATATAATCACGAAGATTGATCAAATCATCAATAGCGTCCTCTTCCCATCTTATTTGCATGTGGGTGCGCTTCCTTCCTCGTCACTTCCCCAGCTGTTTAACCAATCACTCACAGCTTCATGACTTGCAAACTTGGCCGTACCATTTTGCACTTTAGACAGTGTTTGCTCGATCGCTTTGACCTGCCAAGCCTCATGCTCAATATACTGTTCGATGGCATGACTCATTAACCAAGAACGTGATCTGTCCGTTATCTCGGACAATTGATCAAGGCTTGAAATGACCTCTTCGTGTAGTCGAATAGAAACTGTCTGACTCATGAGTACGACCGACCTATTGTAGTTATTTGTTTACAATAGTTACCTTACTGTCGAAGCACTGTTAAGTCAAAAAACTCCTCCCATTAATATGCATGGCATTATTGAGCTATTTAACTATGTGCTTCACATAGGATACACTCCTGCTATAAAGTCTATTTTAGAGCAAACAGATGATTTCTACAATCCTACGTCAGACCTCAGCCAATATCTTAGCTCGAAGGCAGCCGGGCTATCAGCGATTTCTGCATAAGAAAATTGATTTCGCGGAGCAATTGATCGGAATAAAAGGTGCGCGTGGTTGTGGAAAAACCACTTTGCTGCTCCAACATGCAAAACAGAGCCAACATGAGCCACAACGCATTCTTTATATTGCCTGCGATCACCCTGCAATGATTGATGTCGATCTGTTTGAGTTAGCACAAACTTTCCATCAAGAAGGTGGATCATTACTGTTAATCGATGAGATTCATAAATCTGCCAACTTTGCCGCTCACCTCAAAGCAATACGCGACACCTTTGACTTGCAGGTAATTTTTTCCGGATCTTCTGCGTTGCGCTTGCAAAACGAACTAGCAGACCTGTCTAGGCGCGCTGTCGTTTACACCATGCCCGTGCTGTCACTGCGTGAGTTTTTGGAGATTGAAACCGAGCAATCTTTTGAAGCTTATACATTAGAGGACATTCTCGAAAACCATACCCGCATTGCTACCGAGATAATGCAGCAGGCACGCCCCATCGAGCATTTCAAAAAGTACCTAGAGTACGGTGCCTACCCATTTTACCGTGAGTCTTTAGAAAACTATTCTTCAAAGCTACTGGAGGTAATCAATCTCACAATTGATTCGGATCTATCCGGTATTTATGGCATTGACCCTAGCAAACTAGACAAGCTTAAGAAGCTGCTTTATATGCTGTGCTCAACTAACCCCGTTGAGTTGAATGTATCAAAGCTTAGTGGCGCTGTAGGTACCTCTTGGCCGACCTTATCGCGGTATTTGGAAAGTATGAGTGCGGGTAGTTTGGTGCATGTGATACGTGGCGGTACTGGAATGCGTACGGTCAATAAGCCAGATAAATTGCTGTTGGATAATACCAATCTGTTTCATGTGCTTTGTGCCGCTCCTAACCTTGGCTCCCTGCGTGAAAGCTTTTTTGTTTCACAACTGAGCAGTCAGCACCAAGTTCATTATCACAATCAAGGGGACTTTATAATTGATGATGAATGGGTATTTGAGATTGGCGGTGCTCAAAAAACGCTGAAGCAGTTAGCAGGTAATCCAAAAGGGTATGCCGCGATTGATGATGTGGTGGTTGGCGATGGGAAGCGGATACCGCTTTGGTTGTTTGGAATGGGGTATTGAAGGCTCTCCACAGTAGGGTTAGCGATTATGAACCGAGAGTAATTTAATTTCCTTTTTTAAGCAGTATTCGCTAGGGTAGTGTGTATTAGCGGAATAATAAAAAGGATTTGAAATGAAATACTCCATGCTACTTATTTTCTCACTAGTTTTCTCAGCAGCTGGCCATGCGAAGACTCATGACTGGCAGCTAAAGAAACAAGTAAACGGCATTAAGGTTCAACAGCAAAAGACTGACTCAGGGTATCCTATTACTCGTGGCTCTATGCAAATAGACGCATCACTCGATGCATTGATCACATTGGTACGCGATAATTCAGCTTGCTCTCGTTGGTTGTTTTCATGTAAGCAAAGCCGCTTAATCAAACAATACAACCCCCGCACCCGGCTTGATTACGCAGTCATTGATTCACCCTTTGTATTTGCAGATCGGGATCTGTATACCTTTACGGAATTAACCTTTGACCAAGCGACACAAACTGCATTGGTTCGAATTTCTGGCAGAGAAGCTCACGATAAGGGGCAGCCTGGCAGAGTTAGAATTAAGAATATTCAAGGCTTTTGGAGCATGAAAAAACTCTCAGCCAACAAGACTTTGTTAATTTACCAAATTTATAACAACCCTCAGCTTAAAGCCTCTTCTTTTTTGAACAACCATTTGGTTGATTCGGTGTTTTATACATTAAGAAACTTAGCGGCGGTATCTAAGGAAGCTAAGTATCGGAATGCTCGGCTGACGGAGCTCAAGTAGTTATCTAAGGGTTTCTGAAAATTCAGCCGCCTGTGTGACTGAACTACCTCATTGCCACTTTAAGCTTGTCTACAAATCGCTTTGCCCAAGGTGAAGCCGCCATTACTACATTCGCATCAAGCTTGGCCAATATTTCGAATGAATTATTGCCTTTGCTGTAAGTCGATTTACTACCGCGGGTCGCTTGTGCAAGAAAATCATATAGCTGGCGTTTGGATACTGACTCCACAGATCGGGTTGCTGGAGGCAAGGCATTTTCATTAAAGCCGTTCCCAAAAAAGGTAATTAGCGTTTGGCGATCTGCCAGCAACCAAGACTCCATGCATTCCACCATCAGGTGGCATTGGTCATCGGTAGCATTACTTGGCTTTATCCATTGATCACCCTGACGATCTGCCAAATGCTGCCAAGGTCGCTCACGACCGGAAACAGAATTTTCATCACTTACAGGTGACTCACTGTCAACTAATAGCATTGCAGGTTGGCCGTTATTTTGTGCAATTACAAAATCATTGAAAGCATTCTGCCGACTACCAGAGGCAACAATGCGGGGCATTCTCCCAACTAACCCTGCCTTTTTGAGGAACTCACTGAAACCTTTGCGGCACTCCGTTCTTAGGGTATTGGAATCACCTCCACCTTCAACATACAATTTCACCAGCGCGTTCCCCCAATTTCACCGCGCGTCCACAAGTCGCCCAAACGATATTTCTCCAACCATGGCTTGAGAGTTTTGCCATTTAACCTTGTTAACGTTGTGCCTTGCTCGTCACGTTCGCAGACTAGGACTGACTCAGGCTGGTCAGTCATTGCATCGACTAATTCGTCAGAATGTGTCGTTACGATTAATTGTGAACGGGTCGAGGCTTCTTTTAGCAGTTCAGCAAGCGCTGGCATGATATCGGGATGCAATCCTAGCTCTGGTTCTTCGATGCAAACTAATGGAGGTGGATTTGGATGGCACAAAATAGCGAGTAAGCAGAGATAGCGAAGCGTCCCATCAGACAGGCGAGTAGCTGGTATCGTTATATCTCCTTCTTGAAGGAACACCTGCACAGTTCCCCCCACAACTGACACATCGTAGTCATCAATTCCGTCATACAATTCACGCAATGCCTCTAACATGCGTTTCTTGACCTTAGGTACACGTTTGAAACTGTTCAGGATTAAACCTAAGTTGCTGGCATCTTCT